>NitroFF_102_pt1 | contig 14357 bp, 10 predicted proteins | sample FaiFalFF_MnMetaG_2_FD_61375 | JGI IMG/M metagenome (IMG submission 61375) | reverse complement strand
TTTAAATACAAATAATGCTATACCTGATTATAACTGGGATACTCCATTAACCATAGGAAAGACAGCATTACCCAATGTGAATAGTAATTACTTCATAGGTGATATAGATGAGGTTAGAGTATACAATAGAGCATTAAGTGCTCAAGAGGTTAGTGATGCTTATAATAATGGTATATTTAGTAATGATGGATTGTTGGTAAAGATAGGCTTTGCTCCTCCAATTGCTAATGCAGGAGCAGATAAGACAGTAGATGAAGGTACACTAGTAACATTAGATGGTTCAGCAAGTTATGATCCTGATGGTGATCCAATAACATATCAATGGGAACAGATACAAGGGCCTAGTGTAACATTATCTGATCCTAACTCACCTACACCATCATTCACTGCACCATTTGTTGATGTAATAACTACACTAAAGTTTAGATTAACAGTTAGTGATGGTTCATTATCAAGTAATGCTGTAGTATATGTATATGTTAGGAATATTTCTGCTTATGATTATTATCCATGGTTTACATTGAAAGGTACAGATTCTTACTCAATACCAGATGATCCCTCTCTACGATTAACTCAGTTCAGTGTATCAGCATGGTTTAGAACAAGTTCAACTTTCACAACCGAGGCTATGATAGTCAATAAAGGAGGATTTGGTGATGAGAGTTCTGGAAAGAATATGAACTATGGTATATGGTTGCTAAGTGATGGCAAAGTCCAAGCAGGATTTGAAGAGTCTAATGGTATGAATAGATTTGTTACATCTTCTAACAGATATAATGATGGTAACTGGCATTATGTAGTAGTAACATATGATGGCTCAGTATTAAGACTATATGTAGATGGACAGCAAGTAGCATCTTTAAATATCAATGTTAATCCAGATACTAATGGTGATCAACCCTTAACCATAGGCAAGAACTCATTACAGAACAATAGATACTTCATAGGTGATATAGATGAGGTTAGAGTATACAATAGAGCATTAAGTGCTCAAGAGGTTAGTGATGCTTATAATGGCACATTCACTAATTACGGACTACTTGTACATTTAGATATGAGACATGAGTTACTATTATCAGGTGTAACAAATATGGAAGATAAATACTACTTTGATCTACTAAATGAAATAAAAAATGCTAAGAGGAAGATACATTTATCAACATATTGGCTGGAATATAAGAGTAGTGCTGGTTCAAATTACAGACCTAATGTAATACTTAATGCAATAAAAGATGCTAAAAATAGAGGTGTAGATATTAGAGTTATGTACTATTATGAGTCAGCACAAGCTTATCCTGATCTTAAATCATTCCTTACTAATAATGCTATCCCATATAAGGAAGTCGTTGTGCATGCTAAGATAATTAATATAGATGATAGATTGGTATATCTAGGGAGTGGTAATATAAATATCAATGGATTGCGTAATAACCATGAGATATTTATAAAGAGTTATAATGCAAATATAATAGACAGGGCTACAAAATATCTAGATAGGCTATGGACTGGAAGTGGTTCCAGAGCATTTGCTGATGATGGTTATGATAATATAGTCATAAGTAATGGTTACTTTGATTCTGTATTAAATGCTATAAACAATGCTAGAAATAAAATTAGAATAGTCATGTTTAATATGGTTAATGAAGGTGACAATTCTTTATCTGGAAAGTTATTGATAGCTCTTAATAATGCTAAGAATAGAGGTGTAGACATTAAAGTTATAGTTGATGGTGATTGGGATGGTAATAATGATGGCATACCAGATAATATTAGTGCAATATCATATCTAAAGAGTAAAGGCATCCCTGTAAAATCTGATGAAGGAGAACCTCCACGAACCCATATAAAATTAGTAATAATTGATGATACAACATACATAGGTTCACATAACTGGATATCCATACAATTAGCTAGTGTTGAAGAAGCTAGTGTAAAACTAAGAAGTCAATTTATATTACAGGATGCAATAGAGTATTTCGATTGGAAATGGTCTAGAGGTAGAGATCTATAAGGGATTATCTAACTCATGATGTCAATTGTTACTAATAATAGGTCATTATTTACCTACCTATTATAGTTAATCTATTAACTCTACAAATGAATATCTTTACCTAGTAATGGGTATATAGATGCAATTCCTTTATCTGAACAGTTCTAAATGCTTTCTCTCTATCGTAATATTAAAATCAAGTAGACTATAATTCAAACTCTCTATTATATTAAGATCATGAGAGTATGGAGAAATAAACGCGTCTTAATCTTGTATTTAGTTCTTCTTTATTTTCTCTGCTCTGCCATCTTAAGATTTGTTGAGTAGTAAAGATACATGGCATATATAGTAGGTAGATATGTTTCTATTACGTATTGATAGCATAGTTTGGTATTAACTTGTTATTAAGACTAGCATAACTTTGTTATTATTGATAGAAGAAGAGGATCAAATGTGTAATGATAGATAAGCAATGATAACTATTAAAGATGAGGTATAGTGGTTATGGATAGCATATATATGAACCTTATACAAAGAAGTATCTATTAGAATATTTCTAAAGAAAGAGCCGTATTCATATATTATAATTTCATAAAAGAGCTAAAGAGATTATATAGTAGCAAGTATACAGTATACATAGATGGAACTAATTACTACTACAATCAAGCTTGTAAATAGTTAAGAATTAAGCATATAGTATATGATGATAATGGTAAGAAAATAATGAAAAGCTATACAGTATATAAATAAATGATAGAACAGAGTGCTTTGATGATTACTTTCCATGCAATAAAGATGATTGCAGTAATAAGAAACATGTTATTAACTGGTTTAGAGTATTTACGATATACCTTAATGTAAGGATAGATTTGAACAAGTTAATAAGAATATTCAATTATTGTGGTTAAGTTAACAGAACCAAAAAATAATTGGTATTGTTTGTATAGTTGTTCATATATTATACTATGATACAATCCTGTTACTATTATTCCAAAGATTATCGAAGTACGTCATGTATTCTCTTAGTATATGAGAGTTAATTACTGCTATTCCTGTCTCCCAAGTACTACTTTCACCGCCGTTCCAGTTATGTGAACCTATATACAATCTATTATCCACCAATAGACTCTTAGCATGTGTTGATTGGCTCGAACTAGGATCTAGTTTAGTTGGAACTCCTTGACTCTTTAAGTAATCTCTAACAGATTGAGGCACAGTATCATCTATTATAACCTTCACATCTACACCTCTCTTATATGCATTTGCTAATGCTCTAGTTAGTTCTGATGCTTTATGATTCGGATCTGTAGTGTAACCACTCCACCACTTCATTATTAATCTAACTTTATTATTAGCATTATCTAAAGCATTCTTAACACTATCATAGTAACCACCAGTTAGGAATACTTCTGAGTAATAACTACTTGCCAAGTTATCATCTGTATAGTTTATAGTCTTACCTTCATACCATATTTTGTCAATATATGCCTTAGCCTTATTTATATGATCTATGTTATTAGTCTTTATATTATTCTCGTTGTTATATTGTAACGAACTCAATCTCCAGTTTGATGAACCTATGTAGACAATCTTGTCATCTATTACTGCTACTTTAGCATGCGAATTATGTATCTTATATGGTATACCATTTTTAGTTAGATATGTCTTTAGATCACTTAAATTCAAAGACGTATCACTGAATGATATTCTAACATCTACTCCTTTCTTCTTGGCATTAACTAGTTCATCTAATAGTATTCGTGGTCTTTTTGTGGTATCTGATGTGTATTCAAGTTGATATACATGAGCATGTATCTTACTCTTGGCATTTTTTACTGCATCAATCAAGTCAAAATAGTAATCTTGGTTATTTAGCAATTTAGGCATACTAATATAGGTTATTAATCCATCATTACTAAATATACCATTATTATAAGCATTACTAACCTCTTGAGCACTTAATGCTCTATTGTATACTCTAACCTCATCTATATCACCTATGAAGTATCTGCTGCCATCTAATGAGTTCTTGCCTATTACTAAAGGTTTATCCCAGTTATAATCAGGTATAGCATTATTTGTATTTAAAGATGCTACTTGCTGTCCATCTACATATAGTCTTAATACTGAGCCATCATATGTTACTACTGCATAATGCCAGTTACCATCATTATATGTATTTGGTGATGTAACAAAGTAATCTCTACCATTAGCATCCTCAAATCCTGCTTGGACTTTACCTTTATTGCTATTACAACCTATCCATATACCATAGTTCATATCTGGTACATTGGAACCATCTATTCCAAATCCTCCTTTGTTGACTATGATAGCAGCTTTATCATTATTATTAATGGTTGTTCTAAACCATGCTGATACACTGAACTGAGTTAATCGTAGAGAGGGATCATCTGGTATGCTTACGTAATTGCTACCATTAGCAGTGAAGTATGGTGCATAGTTGTATTTATCATTGCTAGCGTAAGCATCATGTAAGGAATATAATAGTAATGTTACAACTACAGACATTGCTATTATTAATGATATAATACTTTTACCAGTCTTTATCATTCTCATCGCTTAATTATTTAATCTTATGCTATAAAAGAATTATGAATTCAAATATATCATGTTAATCACTGATTTACATCTACAATTTTAACCATCTATTATATCTTTAATTCATGAATACCTATTAGATTTCATATTATATTAAAGATATAACATTATATTAGAGATAGAACAGTCATTACACTATGTTTATCAACATAGTGTAAACCACTTTTACACCTGATAAATAATCTCATATGTAACCTAACCTTCTTAACCTCTCCTCTATAACCTCTTGCTCTGACTCTGATAATCCTTTACTAACAACCTCATTATAACCACTGCCCTCTTCTACTTGTTGATAAACTATATCCTTCTTGTATTTATCTGTCAATGCCTCAACTAGTACTCTACCTTCCATATCATTTGGTATAGGGCAATTCATTATATGTAATATAGTAGGAGCAATATCCATTATCCTTGCATTACTTGCTTTGCTAGTAAATGCATCTCCAACTAATGTTAGTACACCATACCTTCTATGATGAGATATATACGTATTAGAGAACACTGTACCTTCTAGTCCTCTCCTTATCCAATATTTAGATGACTCTAGGTATATATCAGCTACAGTATATGGCGTATTACTACCATATATTATGCTACTATCATAAACATTTATGCTTCCAATCTTCTCTAACTTTGCTATTATCTCCTTCTTTATGTTCACTCTCTCACTCTCACTCAAGTTCCTATTAACATATATTGCTCCAGTACTATCCTCTACTGAGAATGCTAACGACCTCTCTATATCTATAGGTTGACCAACAACGAACTTTGTTCCTAGCATATCCTCTATCTTTGGCCTCAATCTACCTGCTATATTTGCTAATACCTTATTCTCTCTAACAAGCTTGCTTACCATTGCTGGTGTCTTTGTAACCTTTACATCTGCATTAAACTCATCCCATAGGAATGGATATCTTGTCTTCTCTAATGCATATGTTACCTTATCTGATGTAACAAGATATCCTTGCTCTTTAAGCCAATCATTTATGTAGAACCTCTCATTATAAACCTTGAATCCATGATCAGAGAGAATAATTAGAGAATCATTAGAGCGCATGTTGTTAACAACATACCTTACAAGTTCATCTACCTTAGCGAATATCTCTTTAGCAATGTTAACCTCTTTCCTCTTTTCCCCATCTACTATCTGCTTAAGTAATGTATGCTGTATCCAGTCTGTATGTCTTATCAAGAAGAAGTAAAAGTCGTAATTCTTTGTTGCTAATACATGCTTTATAACTTGTACAGTATTATCATTCATCCTCTTACTTGCCTGCATGAATTCATACACACCGTTAGCCTTATCTGGGAATAGTTCATAATCAACCAACTCTGGATATACATCAAGTAATGTGGATGGGTAAACACATTCATGTAAATTTGCTGCGCCAACAGATAACCAATCAAATACTATATCTCCTGGTATCCTAGGAGGGTAGCTGTAAGGCATGCTGAACAAGAAGCACTTCTTCCCATATGCATGTAGTATCTCATAGAATGTTCTATCCTTTATATCTGTACCAGTGTAAGGCTTTGCCTCTTTACCATCGAACTTCAAGAACCCAGATACTCCATGCTTACCTACACTCTTACCAGTCTGCATAGAGACAAATGCTGATGGTGTTAGATATGGTAGAGTACTTTCAAGCAACGATGAGTGATACTCCTTGTATATATCCCTAGTATTACCAAACTCATCTAACTTGAGTAGATCTACATCAAATCCATCCAATGCTAATACTATAACTCCCATCTAATATCACCTTTACCTCTTTTATTAATATAGTCTATCACTTCTTGAATAACCCTACCTTGCATACCATCATTAGCTTGCTTCACTCCCATAACTGCAAGTATTGTAGGAGCTATATCGTATATGCTAATTCTTCCAAGGTTTAAGCCTTTAGAGTTACCATTGTTGTTCTTCTTGCTATAAAATATGAATACACCATCATACCAATGAACAGAATCATCTGGTCCAGTATCATTCTCTGATAAGTATAATGATCTATGCCCTATAGTACCAGCTGAACGCCAGTATAGATCATCAAAGTACACCATTAGATCTGGTTTATCTCCAATACATTGTTTGTAAAGCGTTTCTGGCTTGAATACCTTAGTATTAAAATGCTCTCCGTTAGGACCTTTTATACTCATTATCTCTTTAGCAAGGTTGTCTCTAAAGCTCTCATACTCTTCTCTTGCTATTACTCCATTTGGTTCTCTACCTTTAACATTAAGGAATATTCTAGCATAGTAACCTCCCCATCCCCATGCTTTAGTCTTACTCCAATCAACCTCGCACTTGTCTAGATCTGTAACCTTATCTGGATATCTCTTCAATACCAAGTAACCCTTCTCTATAAGCCATTCATTTATGCAGAATGCACCCTTCATACCAGAAGTACCATGGTCAGATACAAGCATAACACATGTATCATCATCTATTAATGATAACAGTTCTCCTATCTTAGCATCTATGAACTTGTAGTAATCCCTTATAACATTCTCATACTTGTTGTTTGGTATGTACTTTGGATGCCTTTTATCATGAAACTTCCAGAATGCATGATGCAATCTATCTACACCGATCTCAACGAACATGAAGTAATCCCAGTGCTCTTTCTTTAGCATATACTTTATTACAGCAAACCTCTTCTCTGTCATCTCATACAGATCCTTTAATACTGCATCTCTATCCTCTGTTCTAAACACAACATCAAACATATATCTACCTACCAACTGCTCAATCTCATACCTTAACTCTTTAGGATAGGTATAATCTACTTTATCAGAGGGAGTTATAAAGCATGATATTAGATTTCCATTTATAGGATAAGGAGGATATGAAGGAGGGACTCCTATTAGGCATGATCTCTTACCCATCTCTGCAAGATAATCCCATACCTTCTTTGCTCTTATGCTTGTAGAGTTTGCTATCCAACCATCTGTGTATGAGTAACCTTTTCTATGCCTAAATCCATATATGCCTAATTCACCAGGGCTCTTGCTAGTCATCATAACCATCCATGCAGGAATAGTTATTGGGGGATGACAACTCTCTAATATGCTTGATACTCCATTCTCAACCATCATCCTTATATTTGGTAGATTATCGATAAGTTCATTGAACAGTAGATCTGCTGGAACAGAGTCTAAGCCTATTACTAATAACCTCATTACTTATACCAAAGTATTACTATTATTTAACCTTTACACGGCAATAATCATGTAATATGTAATATATAACTTGTATTATGGTACTCAAACAACATAATATTTATAAACTTAAACGGTACTTTACCATTAGTTGAATAATCATGAGTGAGATGGTTAACGTTACAACTATTAACAATAATGATATCATGCATAGCCTTGCCTTGCTGAAGAGCAAGGCATTAAGGGCAAAGGTATGGCATAGAGCATTAAATATTCATGAGAGAACTTTAGCATCTCTAGCATTAAGGTATATAAGGCAGGTAAGGAATAAGCAGTTAGCAATAGTACTGGCAAGGATAGTTATTAAGCTAAGATTAGCAGTAGATACTATGGCTAGAGCATTAAGCAATGGTTATGCTAAGGCATATGCATGGCTTAAGGGTATGATAAGCATGGGATGGAGTATGTATGATCATCTTAGCAGTAGCATGGTAGAATGGTTTGCATGCATGTATTATAATATAGCAGCAGTAGTAATAAGATAGCAACAAGGATATCAATAAGCTAAAGATAACATAATAGATATGAATAAATTAGATATAGCATACTCAATAAAGGAGTATAATACTCTGTTTATAAAGGCTGCAGTTATAGTAGCAGCAGTAATACTGATGTATATGCAGGATCTAGCAGTGATATTCAAGGATGCACTTGTATTCAGTTCAGCAAACATAACCAACTATATCCTGATAATACCATTCCTTATAGCCTATATAATATATAGGAAGAGGAGAATATTAATAGCAGTAGCATTAGAGGGTAGCAATGGTAATATAAGAGGAAGAGGAGTAGGAGGCAAGAGATTAAGGTTCGATGATATAATAGGCTTAACACTAATATCTATAGCAGTAATACTCTACATCTATGGCTCACTAACCCTATATGCGCTAGAGTTCCATATATACTCAATACCATTATTCGTTGCTGGCTTAACAGCATTCCTCTTTAACATTAAGGTGTTAAGGCATGCTATATTTGCTATAGTTATACTAGCATATCTACAACCTCCTCCAGCAGAGTTACTATCTACTATAGCAGGGGATCTATCATGGTTATCAGCAACCCTAGCAGAGTCTATGCTTAAAGCATATGGCTTGAGCGTAACTTTAGAGGCAAGTTATGGAGCACCAGCATTAGTAGTAAGCAAAGATAATATTCAGATGCCATTCTTTGTAGGCGAGCCTAGCTCAGGGTTATTCTCTACTATAGGTTTATCCCTATTTGCATTGATAGCAGCATACATAGCAAGAGGGGCGGTATGGAAGAGAGGCATAATGTTTATAATTGGATTCCCATTGTTCTTCTTCCTTAATGCATTAAGGATAGCAATAATACTCATTCTATGGTACCACTATGGTGAGCAGGTTAGTGAGGCATTCCATGCTGTTAGTGGGTCAATAATGGCTATACCAGGCACTTTAATTGTTCTTCTTATAGGTGATAAACTCCTAGGGGTTAATATAAGATCAAGTATTGTTAGTTATAGCAAAGATAAAGATAACTGCCCTTACTGTAGCAAGAGTTCAAGCCTTAATGAGAAGATATGCCTTGCATGCTCTAGGATACTTGCAGATATAAAGGGTATAAATGCTAATAGCATAGCAAGGTTTGCTCTTATAGCATTAATAATAAGCAGCATGCTAGCAGTTAATCAGGTCCAGATGAGCACTGCAAGTGCAGATACCTTAGCAAAGAGGGTATCATCATTTGATATAAGTAGTATAACAGGTAGGGAAAGGGAGACCGTTGGCTTATTCTTACCAGAGTTAGATGGCTACATATTAGAGTATGCTTATAGAGACCAAAGGGTTGAGAAGGTATTGAGGCAGGATGCTGCACTAGCATACAGGTACATAAAGGTTGAAGATGATAATAATGGTAGCAATACAGATGATATTAGTAAGATACTTAATAGAAAGACATTCTACGTTGGTGTACAGATATCAAATGGTAGACATAAGTGGGAGGACTCAATGTTAATACAACCATCTAGGGTAGGGAGACCAACAGCAGAGGTATTAGAACTGAAGGATGTTAATATAAGCAAGGATGAGACTGCAAGGCTATTTGCTTACATAAGACCTAATCAGAAGCAGGCAGAGATAGTGCTTTACTGGTTTGAGAGGTTGCCTCTAAGGTTTAATGATACATATGAGAATAGAAATATACAGATAGTGCTATGGTCTTATCTTAGCACTTTAGCAAGGAATGGGTTCATTAAGGATGAGAATGATATCAAGGGTGCCGAGGAGTTCTACATTGCTATTGCTAAGCAGATAAAGGCACATTACAATGCTATAAAGGCTCAATTACAGCAAGAGAAGTTAGTTCAAGATACAGTTAAGCAGAGGTTCCCATTGCTTATGAGTGCTAGCATAGCACCAGCTGCACTACTCTCGCTGAGAGAGTTCTCTAGGATTAATGCAATTAAGAATAATAGCAGTAGATTATACTCTAGGCTAAGTAGAGATGATAAGATGCTTATAGATGCTCTTATAAATGCTAGCAGTAATAAAGGTTATGCTACAACTGAGCAAGTAGCAGTAGAGTATTCAAGGTTAGCTAACAAGAGTGTAAGTATTGATGATGTAATGAACATGCTTATAAATGCTAGAGACTCTGGATTAGTAAAGAGTATGATAGTAAGCATTAACGATGAGCCATTACTGGTATGGAAGAGTAATATAGTACATGGTAAGTAATTAATATTGCTTTGCATACAATAACACAAGTACCTAGCAAGAATGAAGAGACTTCAGATTAATAAGTGAGAAAATAAATTTATGGATAATCTACAGTGCTTGTTACTGGAGGAGCAGGTTTTATAGGCAGTCATCTAGTAGATAGATTATTGAATGATGGTATTAAAGTACATGTATTAGATAATTTGAGTACTGGCAATATAGAACATATAAAGAGATGGAGTAATAACAACAATAATAATAACTTTAGATTCTTTAAACTTGATCTTGTACATGATCCTATAGAATATTATGGTGATAGATACTCAACGATATTCCATCTAGCAGCAAACCCAGATGTAAGATCAAGTTCTATAAACCCTAAGGAGCATTTTGAGCAGAATATAATCTCAACATTCAATATATTAGAGTATTCAAGGAAGCATGATATTGATACATTTGTATTCACATCCTCATCTACAGTGTATGGCGAGCCTAATGTTATTCCAACCCCAGAGGATACATTATTAATGCCTATATCTATGTATGGAGCAAGTAAGGCAGCATGTGAGTCATTGATATGTTCATATGCTCATATGTATGGTATTAAAGCAGTAATATACAGGTTGGCTAATGTTATAGGTGTAAGGAGTACCCATGGAGTAATCTACGATTTCATAAATAAATTGATAAGAAATAAAAACATGTTAGAGATACTTGGTAATGGCAAACAAAGAAAGTCATACATACACGTTAATGATTGTATAAATGCTATGCTTATAGGCTTAAATAGTAATGATAAAATAAATATATTCAATGTAGGCTCAGATGATTATATAGATGTTATAACAATAGCAGATATAATTATAAATGCTTTAGGTCTAAGCGATGTTCAATTAAAGTTCATAGATAACGGAGATGGAAGAGGATGGAAGGGAGATGTTAAGGTAATGCTGCTAGATACTACAAGGTTAAAGAGGTTAGGATGGAGAGCAATGTACAATAGTAAAGAGGCTGTAAGAGTAACAGTTAATGATATAATTAAAAGGGCGAGCATTATATATTGATTATTATGGATTATTTAGCAATATCAATTCTACATATGCCATTGATCATAATAGTAACATTCTATACCATATATGGGATTATAGCATTGATTATAGGCAAAGAGAATAGATATTTAAGTCTTCTGAATAAGATGAAGGATAAATACTATAAACCATTCATCTCTATAGTTATACCAACATACAATGAAGAGAGCATCATTAAAGCTAAATTAGAGAATACAGTAAAGATAGACTATCCTAAGAACAGATTAGAGGTAATAGTTATAGACTCATCTACAGATAAGACACCAGATATAGTTGAAGAGTATGCTAAAGAGCATTCATATATAAAACTAGTTAAGACTGAAAGAGAAGGATTAGCTAGTGCATTGAATAAAGCCTATAGTATAGCTAGAGGAGAGATAGTTATAAAGACAGATTGTGATAGCACGCTAAGAGAAGATTCTATAAGTAATATAGTATCTAACTTTGCTGATGAAAGAGTAGGGGCAGTTACTGGCAGATTAGTAGTACTGAACAAAGAAGGTTTAGAGAATAATTATCGTTCAATACAACATAGGATACAGATTGCTGAGTCTATACTAGACTCAACATATATATTTCAACCATTCTCTGCTTTTAGAAGAAACCTTATTAAGACAATAACAACATCAGCAGATGACGCAGAGGTAGCACTGAATATAAGGAAACAGGGTTACAGAGCAATATATGATCCAACTGCTGTATTCTATGAGGCAAGCCCGTTGGACATAAAAGAAAGGATAGATGTTAAGAGCAGAAGGGCAGTTGGGCATATAAACTTACTATGGAAGAATGTTAAGCTATGTTTTAATCCTGCTTACTCTTGGTATGGTATGCTTGTATTACCAATGAACCTATTCATGATATCTATATCTCCTATATTAATGGTACTAATACCTATATTAAGCATGATTGATCTATTCGTAACTAAACACTCTATACTATTAGATTATATAATATTACTTTTAATTCCCTTAATATTGGTCTTAAGAGATAAGCCTATAGTATCTAAGGTATGGACCATAATAGAGTTGCAGTTAATACAGTTAATAGCACTAATGCGTGTAATTAAATATAAGGACATGCGTACATGGAAGAGAGCAGAAACTACTCGAGTATACTATAAAGATGCACAGATAGCAGATAATGCATAATAATGCAAATGCATAACGTTTGGATACAACCATGAAGATACTATTCGTAACACCTGGATATTATCCACATGTAGGAGGAGTTGAGACTCATGTACAGAATATAGCAGAGAGGTTAGTTAAGAGAGGCTATGATGTAGAGGTTTATGCAACTGATCCTAAAGGAATACTACCAGTAATAGAAGTGATAAATGGTATTAAAGTAAGAAGGTTCAGATCGTTTGCTCCTAACAATGCATATTACTTGCCTAGTATTGAGATGCTTAAAGCATTAAAGAGTACAGATGCTGATATAGTTCATGCACATAATATACAGGCATTCCCATTACTTTATTCATGTCTAGCAAAAGGTAAGTACAGACTAGTATTAACAACGCATATGCATACAGGGGCATCTAGTAAGTTTAGAAATATGATCCTACCATTCTATCTAAGATTAATTAGGAAGTATATAAATAGGGCAGATATTATAGTGAGTGTATCTAACTATGAGAGAGATATCATAGTATCAAGATTAAAGGTAGATCCTAGCAGGGTAATAGTAATACCTAATGGAATAAATGATGATGTATTAGTTGTAAGGCATATAGATGATGGATTAAATCTCTTAAGTGTAGGCAGGTTAGAGAAGTTTAAGAACTTTGATAAAGTAATAGAAGCATTGCATATCCTTCATAATAGATATGGATTGAAAGATGCTAGATTAACTATAGTAGGCAATGGTCAAGATAAAGATAGACTAGTCAGATTAACTAACAGGCTAAATATAAATGATAAAGTTGTATTCAAGAACAATCTTAGTAGAGAAGAGCTATTACAAGAGTATGCAAGGGCTAAGTTGTTCATATTAGTATCTGAGTATGAATCATTTGGTATTGCTGCAGTAGAGGCAATAGCAATGGGCATACCAACAGTAGTTAACAATGCTAGTGCATTAGTAGAGTTTGTTAAGAGTAATGCAGCAGTAGGTCTAGATCCTCCAATAACAGCAGATAAAGTTGCAGATGCTATAATTAAGGCAATGAATTTTAAACCTATTAATGTAAGAGATAAGTTGATCACTTGGGATGAAGTAGCTAATAGAATAGAGAAGTTATATAAAGAATTAGCTATCTACTATCATGCAAATATATAATATATTACTAACAAACAATTATATAGTTTATATAAGTTTATTTGTAGCATTTATTCTATGGATTATTACAATATCAAGTGTTACAATTACGGAGATTATATCAACGCTACTCATAGATTACTAAAATAGTTTATTCATAAATAAAGAAGTATTTACAAATAGATAATAAAAATGAAGTATCTAGTCTTTATTACTATATTATGCATGCTAACATTAGTTATTTCTATAATTAATAAATCAATAGATGACCCATTCAATTATTCTAATATAGTATTAGCGAAGATTATTAAAGAAAATGGTAGTATAAGTAATGTTGCATTTAATTTAGATGGTTATTGGCAACGTGACGCTGACAGAAGAACAGATAAGCTAACTATGCCTATAATTATCTTATCAATTGAATACACTCATTATATACATCCATTATAGTTATCCACTATGTTTCATATAGGCAATATCATCCTACCTATTTTT
>NitroFF_101_pt1 | contig 15425 bp, 10 predicted proteins | sample FaiFalFF_MnMetaG_2_FD_61375 | JGI IMG/M metagenome (IMG submission 61375) | reverse complement strand
TAATAGCATATATGCAATGATGCTAGGGGTCGTGGGCTAGCTTGGTATGCTTCCAGCCTTGGGCGCTGGAGGTCGCCGGTTCAAATCCGGCCGACCCCACCACTAGGTGTGTTAAGATTGATGACAGTAGCATAGACTAGGTAATGAATGTAGCAGGGGAATCTTTCCTATAATCAATCTCCTTATTTTTATTTATTATCCAATAACAGAGTACAGCCTTACATTTAACTCCTTTGCTATATCCTCAGCATCTGGTCTTATTGTATGACCAAGAATGCATTTGATTGCATCGTAATCCTTGAACCTATTATAGAATCTCTTTACATCTCTCTTATCTATTATAGACTTAACCTCCCCTATTATCCTTACACTCTTACCATCAATCTTACCTTCTGTATAAATATCTACCTCTCTCTCCTTCTCTCTTACCCTTATTGAATATCTAGTCCTTATATCTCTCTTATTTACAACTATACCCTCTTCTTGTAACCTTAATGGTAGTTTGCTTACTGCTAGATCCTCTAACGTTAATCCATATTTATCAGATACCTTCTTCATCTCTGAGCGTAGATCCTTTATATCTACCTTTATACTTGCTACAATATTCCTTAACTCTATATGGGAATCTGTTAGCCTTACTATTGCTTCCTCGACCTTGCTTAACCTTGCTTCCATGTTTGCTTGAGCATCTGTTAACCTTGCTATTGCCTCCTCTAACCTTTGTAAGCCTAATAAGCCTACTACAGCATACCTAAACTCCTCATCCTCCTTTAGTAGCCTTAGTATATCATCCTTGAGTTTATTAAGCATAAGTTAAATACCATTTATAAAAATATAAATATAACTGCTAGAGTTAGGTTCTGGTAACACCAGATAATATAAATAGAATTACAGCAAAGCGATAATAAATCAAGACTGATATAAATAACCTAATGTTCTTTATCAGACCACTATTAGTAAGAATTGTCAATAGCTATATAATAATTAGAAGATAATTAAGCGGTTAAAACTCGATACCTGCCATTCTAGCTTGTTCTAAAGCACTAAAGATACCATCGATATCTTTACTACTAATCTCAACCTCTATACTGATTCTACTACCGCCACCAATACCTGGTCCTCTACCTCCAGCCTGTATATTCTTATCTAAAGTAAGATAGATCTTCTTCTGTATTGTACCTTTAATAGTAAGTGCTATTATATTATCATACTCTATTTTATTACCTGCACAGTATATAGCTTTATTGGTAATCACAAGAATTCCTTGTACTTTACTGGTTCGTTTGGAGTCGCGACCAGCTATAGCATAACCTATAGGTCCGCCAGCAAGAAAAGAAACTGCTTTACGACCTACACCATGGTGTTTAGTAGTTCTTATGATTAACTCGCCCTCACCTCTGTAGTAAGCTTTCTCCTTATTATGATCAGTAACCATAGGTTGCTCCTTTTTAATTGGAGTAGTTATATTGCTAACGATGCTACCCCCTATAGGACTTCCACAGTTTGGGCAGAATCTAACAGCCTCTTTTAATTGTATTCCACAATTAGTACATGTTAGTACCTGTGGTGTATCTGGTATATTTACATCTTGTTCCTTATCATAGTCACTCTCATTAGATGATTGATATAATGTATCTGATGTAGAAGTGTCAATTCTATCTCTTGCCTTACGTAACAATAGATATACAGTATTAGCTGCCGATTCCAAGTCTCCTTTAATATCAAGTATTAGTGATTCATTCTTATTCTCATTGTCTTTAAAATCAATTTGTAATAGTTTCTTTTCCGATAATCTAGAGATACCTGCTGTAATAATAGTTCGCCGTATCGATTTTTCTGTTTGTGTTGTTATATTACTATCTACTAGGCGATCTGCCTCTATATAAAGAGCAAAGTTATTCTTGTTATTGGGTTTGAATACTATCATATCTCTATTATCAAATAAATAAACAAATAGCACCCCTTCTATCTCTATAGGCAGTTTTGAATATCCGCCTATATACATAACATCATATTTTATAATTCTTTTATTTACATAATCATAACATTCACTGCATAATTTACCCGTAAACCCCCAACTACTATCAGGTTCTTTTCTAATAAGCCCTAGAGGTTTATTACAACGTGCACAATTACCCGCATCACCAGCAATGATCTTTCTGATGTATTCCATATAAATTATGGTTGTATGAAGATATAATAATATTATTTAGGTAATTATTAATACTTACAGGAGATCGACAAGCCTACGGTTTAACCGTGGGATGAATTGTCTATAAGTAAGTTTAAATGTTAACTATACCAATGCTACAGTGATGTAGTCTGGTTGCCCAAAAGCTGGGATAAGGCTCCAGACTGAAATTGGGATGGTATTGAGGTTCCAGCAAGAGAGATATTGAATATGGCTACCTTTTATTATCTCTGCAAGAGGTGGATAAAGGTATAGCCATCATGGTGATGGCACACCCTTTGCTTCTAAGGTGGAATGGGATGAGGTGGGAGCCTAGAAGGGCTATGAACAACCAACTAATCGATGAACATCTTAGAAGCAAGAATCTCCTGGCTTTAACTGTGGAGAGTGTCAAAATTGACTTCTTACACTATAGGATATGTTTGTCTTCTTTTTGTTATTCTAATCTTTATTAGTATGATACACCCATAAGGGCTTCATATAAGTAGTATATTGAGAATAACATCTATTTGCTTCATACATATATTTATTTGTATTATAAACATAATATAATATTAATTTACTAGTTTGCTTCTTCCTCATCCTACTCCTTACTCTTCCTCTTTCTCCTTCCAATCATCAATTACATATCTGTAATCAATTATAGGTATTTTTCTTACCTTATCCTTAAAGATCTTTGTTGGATTCTTATATGTGTGTATCCTACCATTGCCTAAAGCATCCTCAACCACATATAACCAGTACTCATCCTTAAGCCTAATCGCTGTAGCCCACTCATGGCTAGTCAACTCTATACTACCAGTATCCTTGAAGGATTTAACCTCTATAACTCTATCAAACGATTCTATATCATAGCCAACAAGCCTATCCGATACATCCTTTATCTTGCTTACTAGGTCTTCCTTATAATTAGCCCTCTTCCTTTCATACTCTAATACCTTATCCATGCCAGCCCTCTCTATCTTTAATCTAACATCACTGCTCTTATCTGCTGTTATCTCTGCTACCCCTATGAGTTCTATAACCTTATATAATTTATAAGCATCCTCCAGCTCCTTTAATTTACTTTGGGACTCACTCCTTAATCTGTTTATCTCATTCCTCCTCTGTGTTATAAGCCCTTGTAGATACGGTTCATCTCTCAACCTTCTCCCATACTCTACTATATCATGTTGCAGTCTGCTCATCTCCTTTGAATAGTAATCTTCTATCTTTTCTCTGTTCTTCTCCTTTATAGCATTCATCTTCTCACTAACCTTAGTTAGCATTCCATCTATTATATTAGATGCATAATGCTTCGCTTTATTATAAGCATCCAATAACTTGCTAGTGGTAGTGGTTATCTCATTCTTACTCTGATCATGTTCTTGAATAGTAATAATATTGCTATCCTTCTCTTCTTTCCCCTCTAGATCCCATATGCTCTTCACATCTACCTCCTTAACCTCTTTATCAACAAGCAATGCTACTACTTTGCCATCTCTAGCATTCCCTCTAGCATCATATACTGATAATAAGAAGATGAAGAGTAAACCATTAAGATAATCATGCTTAAATACAGAGATTCTTGGTCTTGCTGCATGTCTTAGCATAGCCATCACCATGTTATTGCCTAAAGCAAAGTAAGGTATCCCTTGCTTCATAGCTGTATCTTTAGAGAATGAACCTATGCTTATTGATTGTACATTACTACTACTGCTATTGTTGTTGTAAGAGTATATCAAACCCTTAGGCATGTATATCCTACATATCTCTTCTTCTCTTTTGATCTCTTCTATCTTGCCATGGTAAAGCCCTAGGAATACATTAACGAACCTCTTAACCTCATAACTATCAACAGCGCTCTTCAGTATATGTTTCATATCCTCAAGCTTACTCCTATCAAGTCTATAGCCAGAGAGTAGAGAGTTTATCTTCTCTACAAGCTTCCTCTTCTCCTCAACTATACCATCTATAATCTTTACTTTAGCCTCCCACTCATCCCTTGGTGCCATTAACAGCTCCTCATATAACTTGGCTATATCATCCTCGCTTATCAGCATGCCTAGTACATCATAAACTTTATCCCCCATAGCCTCCTTTATGCTCTCTATCTTAGCAAGCAACTTTTCTAGTATGTAGCCATCTATGGTATTACGGGTATCAAGTACAAAGTTGTAATAGTAGACATTCCTCTTCTGCCCTATCCTATGTATCCTACCCATCCTCTGCTCTAATCTATTTGGGTTCCATAGGAGATCGTAGTTTATCATTATGTTACAGAACTGCATATCTATACCTTCGCCAGCAGCATCTGTACATACCATTATATCCTTGTCTAGCCTAAAATCATTTAACGCATTACTCCTATCATCAACGCTCATACTTCCATCTATGCTTACAACCTTGTATTTGTGTGAGAGTTTATCCTTAAGGTAGTTGAGTGTATCCCTATACTCTGTGAATATAACTATCTTTGTATCCTTATCATTGCCCTTATTATCCTTCTTTATAGTCTCTATCCAGTTAAGTAAGATCTCAAACTTGCTATCTTTATTACTACTAATAATATTATTGATAGCATCCAAGATCTCTTTAATGCTATCCTTCTCTCTCTGTAGCATTGTTGTTGCTGTTAATGGTGTATAACCTATAACATACTCCTCACCTTTGCTATACTCTTCCTCATCAAACTCCTCCTCACTCTCCTTTATCCTCTTCACAGCCTCGTTGAATGCATCTATATCTACTACAGTAGTAGTAGCAGTAGCCAACTTCTCTAACCTCCTCTCTAATGAGAGCTTTAATGCATGTATAGATGAAGATGCCCTCTTCCTAAATAGCGTAGATAGAAACCTTGAAGCCCCTTCTCTCCTCTTATCCCCTCTGCTATACTTAAGTAGCATTGCTAGATAGTTATCAAGCATCTCATGAACCTTTGCCTCCTCATTGCTTAACTTAACCTCTACAGTCTTACTCTCTCTGCTAGGGAATACTTCTTTACCATCCAAGTCTATAACATCCTCTTTGATATTCCTTATGAGCAAGTATCTACTTGCATCTACATCACTTATATACGGGTCAAGCAGCCTTACCCTATTAAGGTAATCCTCATCATCACCATTATGTGGAGTTGCTGTTAGCATGAGCATGAATGTAGATATGTTAGCAAGATACTCTCCTAATTTGTATCTATCAGTACCACTTGCTAGCTTGTGAGCCTCATCTATAACCACTAGATCAATAGTATTATTAGCATCTTTTAGTAATTTGATAACATGGTCTTGCTTAAGATAATCCATGGATGTTACATAGCAGAACTCCTTATCCCTGAATGGATTACCATATACCTTAACATAGCTTGAATCTATTATCTTTGCATCTAACTCAAACCTAGATCTAAGTTCATCTCTCCACTTTACAGTTAGGGACTTTGGTACAGCAAATAGCATCCTCTTTACTATACCCCTAGCATTCAACTCACTAGCAACAAGTGCAGCTGTTATGGTCTTACCTAAGCCTACCTCATCAGCAAGTAGCAAGCGTTGCTGCTCATCAACTATCTTTATAACCTCATCTATCTGATGTGGGAATATCTCTACCTTAGTGCTAGATGCCAATACATATGGGTTGAACTTGTACTCAGTCAGTAGCCTATATGCATCAATAGCAAGTATGAACTCTATTGGTTTATCATAATCAGATCTTATGAACCTATCTATTAGAAGAGTATATGATATATCCTCCAACTCATCTATCTTTAGCCATCTTAACTCGTTGTTAATTAATACCTTAGCAAAATCGTTGCTTACCTCTAATACTATACCTTCATTATTGCTTGATTTAACCCTAACCTTTGAGCCTACATTTATCATCATGATACATCACCTCATAATTATTAGTTATTATCGTTGCTATTATCACGATTATAATTATTCATATATTTTATTTATCCAATAGTCCATGTTCCCTTTACTAGGGCTAGAATCTGTATTTAATACATCATCTACTGCTTTTAATATGTTATACTCTTCATCCTCATCCTTGCTTAATTTAATACCCTTATTCCTCTTTGCATCATAGGACTTTAAGAGCAGTGATACTATACTCTTTATATCATCAACCCTAAACTTGTGTGGGTAATTGCTTATATACGATCTTATCCTTACTGCTCCTTCATTAGCAGTTATACGCTCTATAAACATGAGTTGTTGATGTATGTTGTTAGGATCAATATTATCTACTAGTTGAACGTTAACCTCTTTGAATGGTTTAAGCCTTATAGAACCTTCCTCCTTGGTTGCTATCCTCTTAAGTCTATTATCATCTAGGTTGTATGTTCTCATTATATGCAATGCATCATCTGCTGGTATCATGCCATTAAAGAATACCCTACCTACAAGATAGAATGCTATCTCTGAGCCTATTATGCTCACATCCCTATCTATTAACTTCCTAACTATAACCCTCATCATATACTCTCTAGCATAGTTTAGTATACTCTCAAAGTCTGGTTGCGTCTTGCTGTAACTCTTAAGCCTTGAGTATGCTGTAGTTGCCTCTAGAACTTTGCCATATATCATTATTAGCAGATCTGTTATAGGCAATCTTAGTAGCCTATCTCTATCTATATTCTTTAATAGGCTATCTATCCTATTCTCAATCTCTGGTATAAGATCTTCTATATATGCATCTTTATCCTCTACTATCTTTCTACAAGCAATAACTATACTGCTCATGAATGAAGTTTTACCCCTAGCAAGCACATTCTCTTCAGACTCTGTATGTACAGCATAACTTGAGATAACTTGGAACCTTGATTCCCTTAATGTATCTAGCAGTATATTCCATGCCTCTAGGCTTGAGTGTGCAAAGAACACAACTGCTAAACCATCATCCTTTAATACTCTATTGATCTCTTTAAACGCTCCTTTTAATGCCTTTATATAGAACTCCATTGCTAATTCCTTGCTACCAAATCTATTCTTGCTCAATACTATATCCTCATCTAAAGGCACTCTTGCTGATAACTCTGGATAGTAGTCCTTTAATGCCCTATATAGCCAGACATAGAAGAACTCGCTAAGCTCTCCATAAGCAACATCATCTAGATATGGAGGATCTGTAATTATTAGATCAAAGTAATTGTTATCATATGGCAAGTGTAATGCTGAGCCTAATATTATTTTAGGTATGTTATTATTGCTATTATTATTCTTGCTAGCAAATTCTATAGCATCAACTATATTATCTAACATACCATATAATGATCCACTTGTTTCCTCAAATGGATTAGTCTCTGCAAAGTTATAGATAATTCTAGGGCTTCGCATTGCTAGTGTATGACCAATCTGTTCATTAGTTGTATGCCACTGAATTCCTATTGAATTGTAATCTATATGCTTACAAAGCATAAATGCTAGATATGTTGCTATAACCTTAGCATAATCTTTACCTTTAATGCTTTCTATCTCCTTGCTAACTACTCTAATATTCTTTAATAATGTAGCCATTAAGAGTAATTGCCTAGGATTAAATATCTCATACCATTTTGTAAAACCATAATTTCCTATACAGATTACTATGACGCCCATCTCCTCTAAAGGTACTAAATCTTCATTTACTAACTCTTGGAATCTTCCTTCTAGAATTACCTTAGCCTTCCTTATAGCCTCTCTATCATTAGCATTAGGCAATTCATAATCTTTACCATTCTTACCTTTAACTACCAAAGCAATAAGCTCAAAATCTTTGTTCTTAGCAATATCACTTGTTAGCTCGTCATACTCTATGGAATTTTTACAAGCAATGCATTTTGCCTTACCTCCTTTTTGAGTAAAGAATTCTCCTTCTTCTTTGCTAATATTATTTATTATCTCAACACGAAAGCTATTATTGTTATTATTAGGCTTAACTCTAATGCCTATCTTCTTCTTATTAGTATTTGCAAGATATGAATGGTTCATCAATGGTATCCTTTGATTACAGCGTGGGCACCTTATACACCATACATAAAGGTATGCTAAAACTCTTCTTCTATCACTATCATAATAATAAAGATCCTTTAACTCTTGCCTTGTCATCTCTATAACCTTCTCACCATACATCTTAACATCATCTTTCAGATTACTGTATATCCTTGGGTATTCTAGTACAGCCTTTTGTATAAGGTATGCTACTGGGTTATAGTCTAGAGAGTAGCATTCAAAGCCTAACCTACTAGCCTCAAATATAAGATTACCAGCACCAGCAAAAGGGTCCAATACCTTAACATTAGGTATAGTGATAAGATTGTTAGTATTGATATTATACTTGTATGCTCTCTCCTCCTTGTTAAGGTTCAGATACCCTTTAACCTTTGATGTATCATACTCGTATGGCATAATACTTAACAATGATAATGCTCTACCTACTATCAGTGGTTTTCTTGTCCACCAATATAGTATCTTGTTTATAGGAGGTACTGCAAGTTTCTCATGTCTTGCCTCTTTGCTTACATCATCAAATAACTCTAGCAGATCCACATCACTCTTCTCTATCAACCTCTTATCCATATTAATCACCCTAGTTAGTTTAGATACATTACCTTGAATGCCCTCCTAGCCTTCTTATTAACCAATAACTTGCTAGCCCAGAAGTGAACCTCAAATACACTTAGACCCTTTACAGCATTTACAAGTTTAATACCTTCATACCAATTCCTTGCTACCTTTAATACCTCTAACCCTATATACGTTCTAGCAGAGTCTATGCTCCAATCATTACCATCAAACATCAAATGCTTGACTGCTATATCCTTCCTCCAGCCCTTTACTGTTGATAGAGTTACAAACCTTCTACCATACTGATCATCTACCTCAATCCTAAGCATGGCAGACTTACCACTCTTACTTAATGCTAGCGAGTAACTAAGCTCCCTCATACCTTATACCATAATCCTTTAACTCCTTGCTTATATCTTCGTATGTCTGTATCTCTATACTTGCCATGCCACCATCATTATTATCAACATTAAATTTAAGGTTAGACAACTGTTTTAGCAGACTCTTTAGCTCCTCTATGTTGCTTAGCCTACTCCTTATCTCTATGGTATCTTTATTTGGGTTTACTAACCTTGCATGCAACGATCTGCTATGATCTCTGCCTATAGTTACTATATTTACAGATGATAATAACTTTATAATCTCCTCTATATTATTAGATCTTATAATGTATCTATGTACATACTGCTTAGATAAAGCATCTTGGTATGGATAGGATATAATTGATTGCTGCTCCACAACCTCTCCTACTCCTGCTCCTAAACCTACTGTACCTGCCCTAATTCCTATCTCCTCCTTCTCCTTATCCTTACCTATGTCCTCAACATGTATGAGATCCTTCCTTATCACATACCCATCCCATCTAACATTAACCTCTCTACCTATGATAGCCTTATACTTCCCATCTACCTCCTCTAACCTATCTGCATACCCAAATAAGCTCTTGGATACACCTTCCTTTATAGCATCAAGTATCTTGCTAGCAGGCACTACAAACCTCTCACGTCTATCCTTTAGTAACACTTTATAGATATCATCATGTATATGCATCACTCCATTATCTCTAAGTTTATTTGCTATAACCTCTTCACTTAAGCTCTCTACTAGCTTACCACTACTCTTTAACCTCTCCTTTATTGCAGATAGCAGATCATATTTACTAGCATAAATTGGAGGTAATGTATCTATCCTTATATCAGAGGAGTAAGGATATGCTATCTTTGAGTATGTATTCCTACATGTAGTTAAGAGTACTCCTTCAAACTCCTCTATCCTCTGCTTTATAGCCTTTATATCATTGCTATCCATCCTTATCCTCTCATCATCTTTAGCCTTTAAAGCTGCTATAACATGCCTTGCAGCATTCTTTAAAGCCTCTATACCATGGTAATCTGGATATAATATTACTATAGTATTCTGGTATATCCTTATATTATTCCCAGCGTTAGATATCATATTTGCAAATAACCTCTTATTACTATCATCGTCTTGCCTTATCTCATCGTAATCAATTATGGATAACTTAAGATGCTCATCATCTGGTAGATCCTTCTCCCATACATATATCTTGAATATATTATTGCTGATGTTAGGCTCAAATAGACTCTTATGCTTAGGTTCAAATAGGCTCCTAATCTTATCTTTTATCTCATCTTCTCTTACATTACTCATATACTCGTATATAACCTTGTTTATATTTGGTTTAGTGCTAAAGTAGTACTGCTCATTCTCTACCTTTAAGTACCAGAACTCCTTGTCTATCTCTTGCAGTATAATATCTACCAGACTAGGGTCTATGTTAGGGTAGCATACAGCTAACTTTACTTCACTTGGTTTTATCCCAGATACCTTTGTTGCACTTATCAACGAGTGTATAAAGATGGTTCTTGCAACCTTCTCTACCAACTTTGTATTCTTACTACTATCAAGCCTCCTAGCCTTGCTTATACAATCACTCTCTACAGCTTGTTTAAGATCGCCTTTATCTATATGATCTGTTAGACTCTCCTTTATTGCTAGCTCAGATAGATCTATATCCCCAGTTGATACTATCTTACACTCCCTCTTATTCTTGTATATCTCATGTATAGCTAATGCTAAGAGCTTAAGCACACCCCTAGTCTTGTTGAACTTATCTATGCTTGCTACCCTCTCATAAAGGGTATCTATTAGGAATGGATGGAATGGGTATGCTTTAAGCATCTTATCTCTATAGTTTGGTTCACTTACAAGCCCATGATCTAAATAATAATTATAATAAGCCTCCACTACCTTCTTATAATCGTCCTTCCTAACCTTAACTAACCTCTTAACTATAACATCGTATACCTCTTCCTTGCTTACTGGCACTATATACTGTGATTGCCTAGATAGTGATTGCTTAAGATCGTCTACAATATTCTCTACCCTAAAGTCCGTTATACTCTTGTTACCCTTATCAACAATACTCCTAACTCTTTCTGTATAAGATTCATATAACTTCTGTCTAGCAGTTAATGTTATTATAAGCACACACTTATCTACAGATGATACTGACCTGATAAGGTCTTGTATGAATGCTATTGTAAGATCAGCTAGAGTAACATTTCCTACCCTATCACTATCTGCCTTTAATAGGTACTGAGGTAACTCATCTATGAGTAGCAGTGTAGGCTTATCGAATAGACTCTTCAATAATGTTATATCCTTTGGCACCTCCTTGTTCTCATCAAGCCTCTTGAACAGATCATACTTGCCAATAGCATATGCTATCTCACCCCATAGGGTATTCCTCTTAACAATGTTACAGTCTATAGCAACTACTCTAGCCTCTGGTACCTCTAATATACCGTACTTCTCATCTATCTTGTATTCACGTATCTGCTTATTCCCAATATCCCTATTATTGAATAGATGGTATAGGAGTAGTAGTGTATGGGTCTTACCCCCACCAAACTCCGTATCTATGATATATACAGGACTCCCTTCATTCCTAGCTATCCTTAACAATACATCCTTAATGAGTCTCTCCATATGCTGAGTTAGATAAGTATTAGAGAAGAAGAGTTCTGGATCCCTATATATATTGGCTACAGATTTATTATTACTCAATACATCATGCAACTCTACAGCAAATCTACTCATATCAAATATACCGTATGTTATCTCATCACTAAACGTGCAAATCTCCCATATATTTGGAAGTTTTGGTTCCATGTATTATTATATTTGCCTAATCTTATCTATTTAAGTTTTTATTGTTATTATGCTTTGTTACAAAAGCCGTTTACTTCGTTCATTTTATAGAATTTATTAGATATTATCGATTATATGTAATAACTTTAGGATATAACTAATTATTACTAAGATTATTAGTATTCCTATTTTGCAACAAACTATCATCAACAAAATATTTATATACTAATTTCAAGAAAATAATTTAAATATATATGACAACACAAGCAACTAATAATGTAAGTAATGATAATCCAATTGTAGTTTTCTCAAAGAGTGTAAAGGAAGATAAAATAAATAGAAGAGAGATAACAAGAAATATAGATAAAAGGAAGATTTTTAATATAATTGATTCCCTGATAAATGATGGGGAGACAAAGAATTTAAATGAATTAGAATTAAATGAGAATCGTCGTGAATGGTTGGACGATCTCTTATTCAACTTTCCGCGTATTAATGAACAGAATATTAGATACTTAATCAATGACTTTACTGATTCTATGAAAACAAGAATGAGAGAAGAAGACAAATATGCGATAGGTATATTATCTAACAAAGGTTTATTTTTATGTCATAGTATATTAGGTGAAGAGACGATAACCAAAGACTGGCAAGTTATTGAAAGGATGTTAGATAAAGATAACGTATTAAGATTCGTATACTTTAAGAGAGAAGACACAAATATTAAAGTAGTTTATTATGAAACATATCGTTCAGAATCACTTGTTGATTGGTTAGGTCTTCCTGAAAAAGAAGCATCATATTATTTTGGAGGTAAGACTAGGATATATACAAAGATAAATGAATTAGACTGTATTTTAGAACTTAGAGATGAAGATATTGAAAGTATTTTGGACGAAAAACGATTAGAGATAGTAAGAAATCTTTTAGTTTTATCAAATCCAGTAGAGCAATTACAGATAATTCAAGTAAGAGTAGGGAGGAAAAAATATAAGAAAATAAATGATTTCTTACAAGATTTTTTAGCGGAAAGATACGATTTAAAGCATTATACCACTAAATATAAAGAAATAAATGAAAAAATAACTCCATATATTCATAAATTTATTGATGATATAGACTGTGTAATTAAAAAAGAAGGAAAAGAAGAAAAAAGGGTTCTATTTAAAAGAAATCCGAATTTTTATATTCTTTTTATAAATGAAAATATAGATATTAGGGAGAGTTTCTTAGATGAGATTTATACCAAGCTTTTGAACAAAGAAACTATAAAGATATTTCATGCTGGAACTCCGTTTCTATACCCACCATTACAGATATCATCTGTCCAATTTTTTAACCAACTAAAAGTAAATGAAATAACAAAACCTTTCATAGAAAAATATAAAAATGTTGAAATATTAGATAAAACATTAGATAGAATTATGTTATATTGTGTATTTGACATGCTTAAGAAAGAAAATGAAGAAGAACCGATAAAGTATTTATTTGAAAAGATTAATGGAAAGATATCTGAAGATATAGATATCTCAAAACAACTAATAACAAAAGAAAATAATCTTATCGAATATAAATCAAGTGATTTCTTTAATGGCAATAATGAAGAAATTATAAAAAGATTTAAGGAGGACATAGAAAGTAAATTGGAAGGATCTCCTATTAAAATTTATATAATTGGGTTTGATGAAAAGACACAACAGTTTTATCCTATACAGAGTAGCAGAGCCAATCACGATAGACTCTTTTCAATTGAACAAAAACTAAGAAAGTTGTTAAATATTCCAACAATACATTTTATACCAATTCCTTTAAATGATGGTAGAAATTGTATTCTTACGCTTATTGTTAGTAAAGCTACCAATTCATCTTACTCTATGTAACAGTAGGTTTAGGATTGCCTGTCATAGTATACTACCAGTATAATCATAGCCTAATCTAGGATGCAGTAGTTATATCCAAGCCATAGAACTCAGCTATCTCCTCAACTGGTTTATGCTTATCATAGAACTGCTCTTTTATATGCAAAATTTGACTAGTCAAGTTTTGCATAATCCTTGATACTGTACTTTGGTCTAACCCAAACATATCTGCTATCTCCTCTTGCTTCCAGCCTAGAAGATGCAGTCTTAGTATCTGAGCATCTCTTGTTACCTTCCTCCTCCTAACCTCCTCACCTATAAGCTTGCTTATGTAACTTGCATCGTAACCAAATGCTCTTGCTAGTTCAGTTACTATACCCTCTAACCTTTCAATAGGTCTCTCCTTAACTATCTTTAATAACTGGTATCTAAGGTCTTCTTGGCTTAGCCTATCACCATGCTTTAGGTTCATCCTAGCACTCTCTATCCTAAGTTCTTCAAGGCATTCATTCTTATCAAGTATGGTATCCTTCCATAGGATAGCATCTACTACTGTAGCATCTCTAGCGTTACCATTATCCTTATCCTTGTAATACTCTCTGTATGCTGTTACCCTATGCCAGCCATCTATGCATATTAACTTCTCCTTACCGTCATTATCTCTTACCTTCTGGACTACAATAGGAGGAAAGACTGCTCCACCATTCAATGCCTCAATGTAATGCTCTACTGTCTTATACGAGAATGTCCTCCTAGTATATATCCTCATCAAGGTTGATCTCATCAAGCCTAACCTTGATTACTTTACTGCTACTGCTACTGTTGTTATTGTTGTTGCTACTACTGTTAGTCATCATTATATAATAATTATTTATTTAATGAGTGATAGGATATGAAAACAAGGTGCAACAGTAACCATCTAAGAACAGTAGTTGAAGCAATCAAGCCTATAGTAGATGAAGCAGTCTTTACTGCTAACAGCGAAGGAATAACCTTCAGAGCAATGGATGCATCGCATGTATCCTTGCTAGACATATCATGGAAGAGAGATGGCTTTCTAGAGTATGAATGCAATGAAGGAGGTAACATTTGGTGTTAGGATAGATGAACTACTAAAGTTATTGAGAAGGATAGATAGAGAACAGCAAGTAGAGATTAGCATAGCAGATGGAGAGATGCAGTTAACAGCAAGCGAAGGTAAGAGGACAAGGAACTACAAGCTAAGGTTGCTAGATGCTAGCAAGTCTGAGACACCAGTACCAAAGTTATCTTTTAATACAAGGGTAACAATGCTTTACGATGCTTTAGTTGATGCTCTGAAGGATATAGATGTTATTTCAAGCGTAGTAGAGATATACACCAATGAATCAATGATAAAGTTCTATGGTAAAGGCGATGCTGGTGATGCTGAAGTAGTATACTGGAAGGATGAGAATACAAACATAGAGATGTTCAACGAAGTAAAAGAGAGCAAGTCTGCATACAGTTTAGAATACCTATTGCAGATGCTTAATGCTGTAGATACAGATAATGTCATACTGGAATACAGCAGTAAGATGCCTTTAAGGTTACAATTCTTGCTACCTTTCAGATGCGATATGCAGTACTACCTAGCACCTAGGGCTGAATAATAATAGATAACAGTAACAACAATCAAAATCCTATTTTATTTCTTTTCTT
>NitroFF_108_pt1 | contig 55253 bp, 71 predicted proteins | sample FaiFalFF_MnMetaG_2_FD_61375 | JGI IMG/M metagenome (IMG submission 61375) | reverse complement strand
CCATGTGTTAATACTATTTTGCATCTGTGCTATCATACTTTGCATGTTAGAGTTCTGCATACCCATTCCCATACCTTGGTTCATGTTCATACCTACCATCATCTGCATCATCATAGGCATGCCAAACATCATGGTAGGATCCATCATCATAGCATTCCTAGAGAGCATCATTGTACCCCTAGTGATTATAATCTCTATGCTAACTGTATTACCATTGTTATCCTTTCCATTAACTGTTATAATCTTTACATCATCCTCTATTGCTGGTATATTGAATGGTGCATTAGGCTGTGTCTGGGCATAAGCATTACTTGCTATAATAGATGGATGATAGTAGCGGTACTACTATGCTTAATACTAATGGTATCTTCATATTGAATATTATATATTCAATGATATAAACTTAGCTTACATCTGATGCATCCTTAACTAATACCTTGACCACTTTACCTCTAACTATGCTCTTATCCTTCCAGTAATCCCTTGTACCTCTGCTCTTCCTGCCAGACTCATTCTTAACTAGAAATATTACTTTACAGTTTGTACACTCATACGCATGGGTCTTCTCCTTGTTCCTAGCGAATGGATTACTTAGATCCCTTCTGTACCATATCCTCTTTCTACAGAAGAAGCAACTTACCATACCCTCTACTATCTTATTAAAGAGATAAGATATTCTGTCAGTAATAATTATTAATTGTGTCAATAGCCTCTTACCAATTTCAAAACTCGAATTCTGAAATATTCTTATCTTATAACCCTTGATTATTCTTTATGGATAAATATCAGTAACCTGTGAAACCCTTAGTTAAAATACTCTTAACTCCCATCTCCTTTAGTATTCTACTCATATCATTAACCATGCTAGGAGGACCACAAATATAAAACGAGTCTAGATCACAGTATTCTTATCATATCTTCATCTATACGTCCAAATCTACCTTTCCATTCTAAATCTGAGCCTGTTACTGTATATACTATGTTTATATTCTTGTTCATGCTAGATAACATATCTAACTCATCTTTGTATAGGAACATGCTATTTCTATTAGAGTAAAGCAGTCTTATTTTGTTATTTAACATATTATCTGTCGCATACTTTATCATCATTGTCTCATCTATCATTACACACTTGATCTTTCTTTTCTCTTTCCTTTCATCAATAATAACAAAGTTACTGATATCCATATACTGTAACCATTTCCATATAGATACATGTGATCTCTTTATCAATTCTAAGCATTTAGACGCTAACCTTACTTAGACTTCTTGCTGAGTAGTAAAGGTATATTGCATATATCTTAAGTAGATATGCTTCTATTACGTATTGATAGCATAATATAATTTAGTATAACTTGCTCTTAAGTTAACAGAACCAGAAGTAATAGTTGATACTATATATAATACAAATAAAATAAAGATCGTTAGCGCCGCCGGTCGGACTCGAACCGACGACCCACTGGTTAACAGCCAGTTGCTCTACCACGCTGAGCTACGGCGGCTTATTATAGAAATAATAAAAGTTTATTTAATAATCCTTTCTCTAAGTTTATTATACTCTTACATGCCCTTCTCTTTAGCATATACATAGATACCATCCAAGAATACCCTAAGATCCTTACCCTTTATCTTGGTTGCATTCTCTATATTTGCTGCTGTCTGAGAGACATCCTCTAAGCTTACTCCCTTTACTATAACATCCTCTCCTTCTACAGTAACCTTACAGTCTCCAACTATCTTTGCTACTCTAGGAGCCCTCTCGCCTATGAAGTTCTCTATATATACTTGCTTATCCTTAACCTTAACGGTTATAGGGAAGTGAGCAAAGACCACCTTTAACTTATATGTATATCCATGCTGTACTCCATCTATCATGTTCCTTACTATGGATTGTATAGTATTAACTATTGCCTTATGCTGCCTCTTAACCTTCTTAACTACGAATGGTTTAATAATTAGCATATTACCATCTATGGATACATCAACTGGTATCTTGCTCAGATCCTTCCTTACAGTGCCCTTTGGTCCTTTAACCTCTAACATTCTATCATGTAATCTAACCTCTACACCATTAGGTATATCAACTGTAGCCTCTATAAGATTGCTTATGCTAGTAGACATAACCTAATAATACACCTCCTACACCCTTGCTCCGAGCCTCATGGTGTGACATTACACCTAACGGTGTTGATACTATAAGTATACCTCTTGTATATGAGGGTAGATACTGCCTATCATACTCATCATACCCATCCTTGCTTACACTTATCCTTGGAGATATTGCATTACATCTGTTTATCTTTGCTGAGAGTTTAACTATAACCTTTCCACCTCTACCATCATTGATGTACTGATAATCTTGTATGAAGTTATATGCCTTCATAACATTTAGTACTTGCAAGGCAAGCTTTGATACTGGTGCTATTATGCATGAATGTTTCCTCCTCATCTCATTATTATATATAGTTGAGAATGTGTTTGCTATTATGTTTTTAGCTGGCATACCAACCCCTCCTCTTATGAGTACTTCTTAAAACCTATGCTCTTTGCTACTTCTCTGAAGCATTGTCTGCATAGCAAGAGGTCATACTTTTGTATTATTGCTGTATATTGACCACAGCGTTTGCACCATCTAGAGCCTTTACCATACTTCCTTACCTTCCTACCAGTTAATGCATAATCCCTAACCTTCATTCTATCACCTCAACCTTCAATACATTCTTAAAGAACTCAATAGCCTCTTGCTTTGTTACCCTATGCCACTTACCTATCTTGCTCTTCCTTATCTTACGCCTTGCTACCCTATACCCTTTACGCTCTAATGCTATACATACATCCATGCCTATTATACCCAACTCAGGCTTATACTTTACACCAGGTATATCTATATGCTCCCTTATACCAAATGATACATTACCATAATCATCGAATGATGATGCATTTATCCTATTACCCTTTGCTGCAAGTAATCTCTTGAGTATGCTTAGAGCCTTCTCCTTCCTTAAGGTTACTATCACTGCTATAGGCTCACCCCTATGTATACCAAAGTCCCTTATTGTCTTCTTAGCAGCTCTTACAGCAGGTACACTACCTGTTAACTCCTGCAAGATCTTCTTAGCCCTCTCTATAGGCTCCCCTGATTTGCCTACTGCAGAGTTTATAACAACCTTACCTATCCTTATAGATCTCATTGGGTTATCTGTTACTATTGTTTCTTGCTTAGCACTAACCTCAGCCTGCATATTATCATCACCACTATTAACTTACTCTTATTAATGGTTTACCAGAGCTTCCTACTGCTATAACAAGGTTAACTGATAACTCTACATGCTTATTGTTATTAAGATCCTTAATTGTAACCCTCTTTGGTAATGTAAAGTTACCTTCCTTTACCTCCAATATGCTCCCTAGCATACCAACATTAGCACCCCCTGTAACTAATGCTAGTGTGTTATTCTGTAACCTTACTGCATCTATAACCTCTTGACCTGGTACCTTTATTAGCAATGTATCATGAGTATTAAAATTATTGTTGCTTTGAAGGATATTCCTTCCATCATGCAGTGTGTACTGTATCCTATCTCCTTTAACCTTCTGCTTCCTAATTATCTTGCATAGCTTTAAACCCTTCTCATCATCAGATATCTCTATTGGTCTCAACTCTACTCCATCCTTAGGTACAAGTCTATATGCTTTCTTAAGCAAAGGTATCTCTATAACATCCATCAAACCTACAGGGAAGTGTACATCATACCTCTTAACTCCATCTATCAATACATTGCCTTGCTTAACAACCTTCTCTACCTCACGCATCGTTGGTGCTATATTAAATATATCCCTTAGTAATATGCCTAATGGATAACATCTAGCAATAGGATGTGTTGCTGGTATAGGTTTAAGGACAAATCTATAACCCTTCCTAGGCACCTCCCAGAATGCTGGTGCAAGTTGCCTTTTAAGCCTATTTAAACCACCCTTCTTACCCATATCTACTTACCTCTTGCTAGTATAGACTCCCTTAATTTATCTTCCGTATTTAATGCTATGATCATAACCTTGGATGCATGTATCTTCACTGGTACCTTATCCCCTCTAACCTTCTCCCTCTGAAGCCCTTCTATCTCTATTCTAGCAGTATCTGTATGTACTTTAAGCACTTTACCTTCTATGCCTTTATACTCACCACGCATAACCCTTACTGTATCACCTTCCCTAACCCTTGCACTCCTCCTCTTGTACTTTGCTCTTAACTCATCTGATAATGTTGCAGATACATACTTGCTCCTTCTATGCAATGGTGCAGAGTATATCTGCTTTAACCTAACCTTGGAAGCCTTCATACTTGCAATTCACCCATCATATCATATCATATTATCATTGGTGCCAAGTTCGCTATCCTTGGCCAACGCTCAGCAGCCTCTGCTGCAACAGGACCCTTTATATCTGTACCCTTGACATCACCCTCTGGTGTTATAAGTATTGCAGCGTTATCCTCAAATGCTATCCTTAAACCATTGGGCCTCCTTATAGGATACTTCTGCCTTATTATAACAGCACTGAATATCTGCTTCCTTAACTCTGGAGGTCCCTTCTTAACTACTACAGTAACAAGATCGCCCACAGATGCAGCAGGGTACCTTGATAACCTTCCTTTATACTTGTTCACTTGTATCACTTGTACTATCTTTGCACCTGTGTTATCTGCACATACTAGATTAGTATAAACTGGTATAGCCCTAGTTATATGAGGCTTGAACTCTTCTACTCCTTTAGCAGATACAGCCCTACTCTTTCCTGCCATGCTTTACCACCTCAAGTACACAGAATGAGATAGTCTTACTCAATGGTCTGCACTCTCCTATGGTTACCTCATCTCCCTCATTAACATCTATACACTCTGGCAAGTAAGCATGTAACTTACTCCTCCTCCTCTCATACCTCTTATATTTAGGAACATAGTGCTGATAGTGTCTCTCTATAACTACCATCTTCTTTGCCTTTTTACTTACAACCGTGCCTGTAAATAGCTTACCCCTTATACTTAATGCTCCATGGTAAGGGCACTTAGTATCATTGCATACCTTACTTGGGTAATTAACATCTATACCAATGTTCCTAGCGCTCATACTTACTCACCCTCTCAATCCTATCCTCTGGTCTACCAATTAAATCATTCCCTTTTACTATGCATGTAGAACCATCAGGCAATATAAATGATAGCGTAACTGATCTCTTTGGTACCATCTTTACCCTTTTATAGTTACCATTAACAGCAATGTATAGCATGTTCTTACTCTCAAATACAACTTTCCCACTTAAACCATTTAAAGTAGCATTACTGCTCTCAACTACACTAGCATGCAAGCCTATGAGTTCATGTACATAGATGTTCTTTGGTGTTATCTTCATACTCTAACCCCCTGTTAACTAGATCATCTCTTAGCTCTCTTCCTTTCATTAAGTAGTGTAAGTATTCTTGCTATATCCCTCCTCATATACTTCATCCTTCCGCTCTCCTTCTTTATAGTACCTTTTGATCTCTCAACTTGCGCATGTGCAAGTTCTGATCTTAACTCAGAGAGCTTTGCATTTAACTCATCATCACTCATTTCTCTTAGATCCTTCATCTTAAGCCTTGGCATAGTACTATATCACCTACCTCTTGCATACCTATCTTGTATTAACTTCATCCGTAAGAGTTGTTGTATTATCACCTTCCTTCTCCTCCTCACTCAATTCCTTACTACTATCTTTTATCTCAAACTCTGGAGGCAAGGCATCCTTATAGGCTATCTTTATCTTTATACCATAGAGCCCCATCTTAAGAAGTACATGTGTTACAGCCTCCTTAACAGCCTTCTCAGCAGGCTCGCCACTCTTTGGTAGTATACCAGCTGTGTACTTCTCAAACGAGGCTCTCTCGCTCCTTAACTTACCAGATATGACTACCTCAGCACCCATAGCACCTGCACCCATTATGGTGTTTAAAGCCCATAAAGCTGCCCTTCTAAATGCTGTGCCCTTAACTATCATCTGTGCAACTCTATTTGCTATTATCCTTGGGTTCAACTCTGGTACCTCTATCTCTAAAACAGAGATCTGAGGATTGTCTAAACCAAACTCCTTCTCTAACTTCTCAGTTAACTCTTTTATCCCAAATCCCCTTCTGCCTATAACTAGTCCTGGTCTTGTAACATATACTGTAACCCTAGTACCTAGAGGGGTTCGCTGTATCTCAGCACCACCATAACCAGCATGTGCAAGCTCCTTCTCTAAGAACTCATCAAGCTCAGCATTTCTAAAGAAGTTCTTCATTATTGTCTTTGTTGGAGATATAGCCTGTTCCTTTGTCTTACCCTTTGCACTCATTACCTCTCACTCCCAACTACCTCTACATGTGTTAACGTATTGAATCTAGCGCTACTCCTTCCAAATGCTCTAGGCTGAAACTTCTTTATCTTTACACCTGGGTAAGCATTTGCATGTACTATAACTACCCTATCAAGATCCATGCCTTTATACTCACTGTTAGCCTCTAGATTGTTAAGTAATTTAAGTATCTCACTTGCTGCCTTCACAGGGTATCTACCTGCAGGGAAGCTGTTCTTCAACTCTGATCTATGCCCTACCTTTGTATGGTAACTCCTGAATGGTACTGGTTGCTCTTTAGCAACTACCCTCTCAAGGTACTCCTTAGCCTTCTCCAACTTCATTCCTTTTATAGCCCTACATATCTCTATAGCATGCTTATGAGATATATCAACCTCCCTTATACTTGCTCTAACATGCTTGCTCTTATCATACTTGTTAAATGAGTAACCAAACTCTGGCATATGGATCACCATTATATGCTTACTTCAATGGCACATACAGGCTTGATTTTGATGCCCCTATCCCAGGGGTACCATGCTTAACTGGTTTGTTGGTTATAGCATACTCCCCTAAGTAATGACCTATCATCTCAGGCTTTATCTCAATTGGTACAAACTCCTTACCATTCTTAACATGGATAGTTAAACCAACCATAATAGGAAGGATAGGCATATCACGTAGATCTGTCTTTATAGGTTTAGAGTTATTATTTGGATTACTTAATCTAGCCCTAATATCCCTAAGTAACTTAAGCCTCTCTTCACCTAAACCTCTCCTTAGACTCCTTCTTATCCTAGATGGTAGGAGACTTACTAACTCCTCTATACTCATAGATTGTAACTCTTGTAATGTCCTACCCCTATACTTGAACTCCTTCACCATATCTGCATGAATATATGCATACCTTATTAAACCTAACGTACACAGTTTATGTTTAAACATACTAAAGTTATATGCATTATGATTAAAATCTAATTATTTTTAATTTTAAAATAATAATTAAGAAAAATAGTGGGTAAAGAAGGTTACACTAATAACTTTATTATTTGCTCTTTACCTCTGCTTATTAGTTTACCTAATTACTTCTTGTTTGCTCTCCATATTACAAAGCCTGCTATTGCACCCATCATACCAGCAAATGCTAACAATACCATCAATGGGAAGTTACCTGTTGATGCCTGCTGCAATTGACCCTGAGGCTCTTGTAGGTATACTCTAGCAGCATCGCCATGAGCATCTGTTATAGGCTCAGCCCAGTAGTAGATATCTAGAGATGCGCTTATTGGAGGATCCACTGCTTCTATCTTGTAAGTACTACCATCAATTGTAGCATTTGCAGTTAATACCCTCTCCTTATGAGCACCTTCTCTAATACTACTCTCTCCAGCACTAACTACTGTTACTGCAGGAGCTGGTTCATTAACACCCCATTTCTCTGCTTCTGCCATACTCTGTAATGCGTTAATTAACTTGTGCCATTGTGTTATAGGTAACTCTTTTATCCTCTCAAAGTTTATGAGAGGATCGTTCAATATTCTTGCAATATTGCTATCCTTGCTTAATATACTAGAAACCTCTGGGAATCTAGCATCAAAGTAACCCTTTATACTGTTTATATCCATGGTTATCTGCTCACCATCTGTATTAAATGTTATAGGCACTTGCCCCTCAACCTTAAAGCCTCTCCAATTAAGATCTATTATTGCTGGCTGCTGGTATAAAGCCTCTTGTATTATTATATTAGTTATCTTTACCTTTAGATTAATGCTCTGCTCTAATACAGCTTTAGTACCTCTATCATCATGTAAAGCTACTCTATAAGTTAACTCTCTAACCTCTGCTACCTTGGCTGGAGAGTTGATTGCTAGAAGAGCCTCGTTTATCTTCTGCTTTAGTACATCTATTCCTGGAGTACTATCATCTGCTTTAAGTACATAACTCTCATTAACGTTGCTTAGTATATCCTTTATTCTACCGCCATTGGAGTAGTCTATAGTAGTTACTCTTTGTGCAAGGAACTCAACACCAGCAAAATTCTCATTTGCAGTTGCAAATATATCAGCCCTTCTTATCTGTGTTGCATTTACTAATGGTATCATAGATAATGCCAATACAACAGATACGGTTACTGCTAATGCTTGACGTTTATACATTACAGCTTATTATTCAAGATCTTTTTATAAACCTTTTCAATTCTTCATGTATAATATATTCATATAAATATTTTATATCTTCTTAATCTTATCAATTAAAGAATAGAATTATAAATGATCTTTAAGATGATATTTACAATATGAGTAATGTAACCATACTAGCTGGTGGCACAGGATCTGTTAAGTTGGTTAGAGCCTTGTATAAACTAAGCAAGGATATATGCATAATATGCAATGTAGGAGATAACATATGGTTACATGGGCTTTATATATGCCCAGATATAGATACTATAGTATATGGTATTGCTAGCATGCTTGATGTAAGCAAGGGATGGGGGGTTAAGGATGATACGTTCAACTGCTTAGAGCAGTTAAAGCTCCTTGGGGAGGATCATTGGTTTATGATTGGAGATAAGGATCTAGCATTGCATATATTAAGGAGTAGGCTAATAAGGGAAGGGAAGAATCTATATGAGGTAACTAAATATGTATGCCATAAACTAGGCATATATGCTAAGATTATACCAGCAAGCAATGATACTCTTGAGACTAGAATATTAACTGATCAAGGGGATATGCATCTACAAGAGTTCTGGGTGAAGTACAAAGGCTTGCTAGATGTTAAAGGCATAACATATAAAGGGTATGCTAGAGCATGTAAAGAAGCTTTGGATGCTATAAACCATAGTAGCAAGGTTATAATTGCTCCAGCAAATCCTATAAGTAGCATAGGGGCAATACTTGCTGTACATGGTATAAGGGAGGCTTTAAATGAAAATAGGAGTAAGTGTGTAGCAGTAAGCCCAATAATAGGTGATAACCCAGTGAGTGGACCAGCAGGCAAGTATATGCGTGCATTAGGCTATGATGCTAATGTATTATCCATAGCTAAGTTATATAGTGATATAATATCCTCAATAGTTATTGATGATAGAGATGTTAAGTATAAAGATGCCATTGAAGAATTAGGCATAAAAGTTCATACTACAGGGATATTCATGAATGATGAAGCCTCAGAGTTAAGGCTAGCAAGGTTTCTACTAGATATATGATTAAAAAGTTTCATGCATTGGATATGAGGCTATGTGTAATAATACCTGTGAAAAGGCTAGATAAAGGTAAGAGCAGGCTTGCAAGATTGCTTAATGCTAAAGAGAGAGCAATGTTATCAACTGCCATGCTAAAGGATATTCTTCATGTAATATCATACTCTCATTACATAAGTGATGTCTTTGTTGTAACATCAGATGATACAGTTAAAGAGATAGCTTATAGTTATGGGGCATTGGTGTTAAAGGATGAAGATAAAGGGGTTAACCATGCTGTATCCCTTACCAATGAGTATGTAAAAGATTATCATGCTAGTGTAATATTACCTCATGATATACCATTGATAAGTAACCTTGATATAGCAATGTTATACACCTCAGCCCTTTATACTAAAGAGTGTGTAGTGATAACCCCTTCCCATAGATTAGATGGCACTAATGCTCTTTTAAGAAAGAGCCCTTTGATAATAGATACCCATTACGATGAAGATAGTTATATGCTACATATCAAAGAGGCTATGGGTAAAGGTGTAAGAGTAAAGATACTCTTAAGTAAAGGGCTCATGTATGATATAGATGAGGTTGACGACCTTAGATTATTTATGAAAGAGAGAGTTAATGAAGGATCTTATACAAAAGAATTCCTTAAGGAACTCAAGGTTAAAGGATTCTAGAGATGAAAAGGGAAGATGGTAGATATTAATGGTAAATACTAGAAAATGACATTGCTATGGTGAACCAATCAATATGGAAGATCATAACGATCCTTAGTTCTCTTGCCACTATGGTTATGTTCGCTGAGACCATGCTTGTACCAGCAATACCAGATATTATACAAGAGTTTAGACTAACGTACAATATCTCATCATGGATCCTTACAATATACCAAGGTTTGGATCCATTAAACCCTTAGTACTAGGGAGCATAATCACAGCAGTATCGTTCATCTTGCTCTTCCAATACCATGAATCAACAGTAGCCTTGGCTAGTATACTAGCATTAACTGCAGCAGGGTTATCACTTATGAACTTTGGAGGTATGAATATAATAATAACAAGTGCACCACGAGAGTATCTTGCTGCAACTCAAGGCATAACACAGATGCTTAGAATAGTAGGCTCAGCCATAGGTCCTGCTATTGTAGGTGTTATAATGCATATCTATAGCATACATGATCCTAGGAGTGGGAATATCTATCCTCTTAACTATGCATATAATACAATATTCTTAATAGCTGTAATGGTTGGATTTGTATCTTTTGCACTAGCATTAGTTATAAAACATAATAGATCATCGATTAATGATAAATACGCTTAATAATTATTATTTAATTATCTTACTGATCTCATCCTTCCAACGCTCCATGAACTCTTGCTCTATCTCCTTATCCCTTAACTCCTCTTGCAATAGTATTGGTATGCCCTGTACTATTGGATATATCCTATTGCACTTTAAGCATATTAGCACACCCTCTACAACCTCCTCACCATTGGATTCAAATTCCCTTAACTCTAAAGAATTCTTATCTATTGGGCATGCTATTATATCTAGTAACCATCTCTTCATAATTCAGTTAATACTCCATAATTTATATTATTTATCTTATTCTTCATAATTTATCTCCAATGTATATTGGCGAGCCTAGCCTTGATGATAATACTATAGCATCTTTAATCCTCTCAACCAACAATGCATCATCTATTGTAACCTTTAACTTCTCTCTGCCATCTATAGCAGCAATAAAGTTACTTACCAATAGATGCAATTTATTTAAATGCTCTTTTCTTACAATCTTATCATTATTATTATGAATAACCAACTCTTGCTCTAAAGGATTTATCTCTAGTATTGTATCATCAGTGCATACTATCTTAAGCCTTCTATGAAACCTTGTATTATCTCTAGCATAATTATCATCTTCTCTTACCATTACCTCTCTCTTAACATTAACTATCCTTGTTACAATCTCTACTATTAACTTGGGTTTTGTATATGCCAATAAAGATGCTATAAGTTCGTCTCTGTTTTTACTTATGCTTATGCTAGATACATACCTTGGTAACTCCTTGATTAAATATACAAGCGTAGTAATATCATTATGCATTATAATCCTTGGATCCAACCTCTCCTCCTCATATGTTATACTATTAAATGCAAGTAGTATAGGCTCATAACCTTTACTTGTTATAATATGCTTAACATCTTCTATTATTGGATTGAAGTATTCTATATAGCATGGCATTAGATTAACTCTACCCTTACTACTATCTATAATTGCAGCTATCTCTTTGCACTTATTATAATCATCTGTAAAAGGTTCATCCACAAGTATATGAATTCTACTTCTCCCTCCTCCTCCTCTTCCTCTCTCTTCTCTTCCCTTGCTTCTTTTATCATCTCTCCTAATGCAATCTACTATCTCCTTGATCAATGCTAGATGTTTACTTGCGTCTGTAGCAATAACTATACCATCTATGCTAGTATCATTAACCACATCTTGTATTGATGTATAGTATGACTGTGATAGATTGTATCTTTTTGCAAATACTGCTGCATTATCTGGATTCTCATCGTATACGCAGGCTAAGGCATTAAGCCTATTCAGTAAATCTGCATACTTTACAGCGTTATCGTTACAGCCTATAAGGCATACCCTTGCCATATCAAATCAATTAATAATAATTTACCATACAGGTGTAACCCAGTCCTCATATGCCTCAACCATACCTCTAACTACCTTAGCATACATCTCCCTTATGCTCTTACATACTATACCTTCATTACCATCTCCTATAACATGGTCATCTATGCTTATAACTGGGGTTATCTCTGCTGCTGTCCCAGTTAGGAATACCTCATCTGCTATGTATAACTCACTCCTAGGTATGTTACGCTCTACAACCTCATAGCCCATATCCTTAACAAGGGTTATAGCAGTATCCCTAGTTATACCCTCTAATACACAGGAGGATAATGGTGGGGTTGCTATCTTACCCTTCCTTACAATAAATACATTCTCCCCTGGGGCTTCACTAACATAACCATTGTTATCAAGCAGTATAGCCTCATCATAACCTCTCCTCTTGCACTCTTGTGTAGCAATAACAGAGTTAAGGTAGTTTGCACCTGCCTTTGCTAATGGGGGTAGTGATAAGTCGTTTATCCTACGCCATGATGATACCATACACCTTATCCCTTTTGGGTTCAAGTACTGCCCAAATCTAAATACCATCACTGCTATATGGGTAGGTGAGTCTTCCCTAACATAAAGATCTATGCCATGCATGCCTACAAATGCTATAGGCCTTATATAGCATGACTCTTTAACATTGTTCTTTCTTAGCAGTTCAAGTACAGCATTAACTATATCTTCAACCTTAAATCGCAAGGGTATGGAGTGTATACTTGCAGATCTGAACAGTCTCTTTATATGATCCTCTAATCTAAATACATAAAGGTTGCTATCTGAGACGTATGCCCTAATACCCTCTATAACACTTGTACCATAGTGTAATGCATGGGTCATCAATGGAACCTTTGCCTCCTTGTACTCTATCATATTACCATCGAACCATACATATGGGAACTCTTGCAGTATCATCTCCTCTCTTCCTATCCAAAGAAGATATTACGATAATAAAAATATATTGCATCATAATTATAAGATGTGTTGGAGTTAATAAGGTTAGAGAAGGGTATTAGCATAGTTAGCCCTTATCCTTGTATACTGCTAGAGGAGCATAAGACATTACTCTTTGCTGATACCCATCTAGGGTTAGAGGAGCATAGGGAGAGGCTAGGCATACATGTACCATATCCAATAACAGATCATATAATAGAGTGTATACTTAAGCCTGTTAAGGAACTTAACTGCAGCAAGGTTATAATACTTGGTGATGTTAAGCACGAGTTTGGTAAACCTAGCAGGGATGAGTGGTACTCATTAAAGAGGTTGGTTCATCTATTACGAAAGGAAGATGCTGAGTTAGAGGTTGTAAGAGGGAACCATGATAACTACATAATATACATATTAAAAGAGCTTAATGTTAAACTACATGAGCCTTATCTGCTTCACGATGGGCTACTCTTAACACATGGTCATATCAACATAGATATCAAGAGTATTACTAATGAGCATGATATTAAAGGAGTTATTATGGGGCATGAGCATCCATGCATAGTATTAAAGGATGATATAGGTTCAAAGCATAGGTTCAAAGCATTCTTACATGGTAGCATAATGCTAAATGATAAAAGAGTAAGTTTAGTAGTACTTCCATCTTTATCTCCATTGGCATATGGTAACCCATTGAATGAGGATGCTGTATTAAAGAGCCCTATACTAAGAGAGTTCAGTAATGCAATAGATGACCTTGTACCATACATAATAGATGTTGAGGTTACGGTTAAGAGGTTCCCAGAGATAAAGTATCTACGCTATAGCAATAGGGTTATCCTTTAGTATCATTGAAGTAAGGTATTACCTTCCTACCAAAGAGCTCTATGTTCTTGTAGTATCCTTCACCCCAGAACCTTATTATGAAGTGCTGTACACCTGCCTTTATAAACCTCTCTATAGTAGGTATGATATCATCAGGCTTGCCTAAGCCTATGGCTGATCTAGCTATGCTATCTGGTATCTGCTGGGCTGCTTCACGCATCTTTTGCATAAGCTCTGGTTTTGACATGGCATACTCTGTAAAGTACTTCCTAAAATCAAAGTCCTTTGGGGGCTCCATACCGTACACCTTCAATAGCTCTGGCTTGTATAGGCTAACCTTTAATGCGCTCCTTAACCTTAACCATGACTCCTCTGGGTCATCTGTAAAGTAAACATCAAAGTCTAGGCATCTCTCTATATTATCCTCTCTATTACTCTCTTTAGCCTTCTCTGATATTATTCTTGAGTGGTACTCATACAACTCTGGAGTATATGCTATCGGTAACCAACCATCACCATACTTTGCTGTTATCTCCAAAGTCCTCTGGGCACCAGCAGCTATGTATATTGGTGGTCTAGGTTGCTGTATACTCTTTACTTGGAGGCAAGCATTCTTTAGAGTATAGAACTTACCCTCAAAACTAACCCTATTGCTAGGCGATGATTCAAATAACAGCCTTATCACTTGCAACTGCTCCTCTAACCTAGATACAGGCTTATCCCATTGTATACCAAAGTCATTTATATTCTGAGCCTCTCCAGCCCCTATCCCTAGTATAGCCCTCCCTTTGGATACTCTATCAAGTGTTATAGTCTGTAATGCTACCGTTGATGGATGCCTTCTAACAGCATCTGTAACACATGTTCCTAGCATAACATTCCTTGTCACTTGGGATGCTGCAGCAAGTAGTATCCAAGCATCATTAACTATAGCATTAGGCCATTGAGGAACATTCGTATGATCCATGCTCCATACAGAGTCATACCCTAGCTTATCAGCAATCATGTATGCCATAAGTTGCTGCTCCTCTCCTAACCCTAGTCTTGCTACATTTAAGCCATTTTGAATACCAAACCTTACCTTCTTATTTACCATACCATACCTCACGAATATGCTATTAATAAACTAATTTACTACAAGTTTAGCTCTATCAACCTAGCCTATTTTAACTTAATGCAAGATAGTAGATAAATATAAAAATATTTTGCTGATTACTTTATTTTAATTTTATAACTGCCCTCCCTTTTATTCCTCCCTTCTCTAACTTCTCAAATGCCTCATTTATCTGCTCTAGTTTAAACTGCTCAGATATAACATTCTCAACATCTATTATGCCTTTACTTGCTAATGCTATTATCTCAGGCATATCTATTCTAGGTTTGCCTCCATATGAGCCTATTATATGCACACCTTTCCTTACAACAAAGTTTATCTCAAACCCAGCCTCGTTTCCTTTTGATGATAAGCCTACAAGCACTGCCCTACCCCCAGAGCGTACTGATCTTATAGCACTGCTTATAGTATCCTTTAGCCCTATAACCTCTATAGCAGCATCAACACCCTTACCATCTGTTATATCCATTATTGCCTTTACAGGATCCTCCCTCTTTGAGTTTACAGTATACTTTGCCCCAAGTGTCTTAGCATAATCTAGCTTCTCATCCCTAACATCTATAGCAATAACATCTGTATTGAATACCTTACTTGCTATCTGAACAACGTTGCTACCAACCCCTCCTATACCATATACAGCAATAATCTCAGATGGCTTAAGATTAGCATTCTTGCATGCACCATAGGCAGTCATTATTGCACATCCTAGTATTGCTGCACTATCCATCTTTATGTTATCTGCTACCTTGAATACTGATGTTGCTGGTATTATGCAGTACTCTGCATATGCGCCCATTGAGTACATGTATACTGTATTACCATCCTTATCTACTAGCCTACTTGTACCATCGTAGTATACACCTTTAAGCCTATTGTAGTTGTAAAAGTTCTCGCATAGATCCTCATAGCCCCTTATACATAATCTGCACTTTCCACATGGTAGTATGAATGGTCCTACCACATTATCTCCTACTTGTACATTATCTACACCATTGCCTACTGCTACAACCCTTCCAGATACCTCATGCCCTAATACTGCTGGTAATGGGAATGGTATATGCCCTCTAAGTACATGAAGATCAGTATGGCATAAGCCTACAGCATTAACCTCTACCATAACCTCATTGTCCTTGGGCTTAGGGTCCTTTAACTCCTCTATCTGTAAAGGTTTGTCTGTTGATCTTAGAACCGCTGCCTTCACATCAATTCATACAAAGTATATATACTTAAACTTACTTCTTAATAATATAATTAAAAATAATTATTAGTTAACTTAGTTAACCTCTCTTATCCTTATCCCTCTTCTGTATTGGTATATACTCACAGCCCAATGGACCACAGTACCTACCAACGTATGCTGCTGCAGGTCTATAAAGTGCTGGCTTTGGTTGTGCCTCAACGAACTTCTCCTCAATTATATGTGCACACCAACCAGAGATCCTTGCGATAGCAAATATGCATGTATAAAGATCTATTGGTATACCCATTGAGTAATATACAGAAGCACTGTAAAGATCAACGTTAGCATATATATCAACACCTCTCCTCTTCTTAACCTCCTCCTTTGCAACCTGCTCTAACTTGTATGTTATAGCATACCACTTGTTATTGTTCCTTAATGATAACCTTCTACTCATCTCTCTAAGTATCTTAGCCCTAGGATCATCTGTCTTGTAAACAGCATGCCCTAACCCCATTATCTTCTCATTTGCATCCAATCTAGCCTTAACATACTTCTCAACATTACTCTCATCACCAATCTCAAGCAATGCCTTCATAACAGCAACATTGGCACCTCCATGAAGATCACCAGATAATGCTGCAATAGCAGCACATACACATGCATACATATGTGCCCTAGTAGATGCAACCTGTCTAGCAGCAAAGGTTGATGCATTAAAACTATGCTCTGCATGGAGTATTAAGCATATATCGAACATCCTTGCTATATCGTTCTCTGGCATCTTGCCTAAGAGCATGTATAATGTGTTTGCTGCATGTGAGAGATTCTCATCTGGATCAACTATAGGTTTATCATTCCTTATAGCATTCCAAGCAGCAACTATGGTAGGCATCTTTGCTATTAGGCTTATACTCCTCTCAAGGTTTGCTGGCTTTGATTCATCTAATGGATCGTAATCAGCAAGCATTGCTACAGATGATATAAGTACATCCATAGGTCTAGCATTCTTTAGCCTATGTCTCATAGCCTCAATAATCTCCTTAGGTAGAGATCTGTTAGCCTTTAACTTTCTATCAAACTCTTCTAGTTGCTCTTTTGTAGGCAGATCACCATATAGCAAGAGGTAACTTGTCTCCTCAAATGTTGAGTTCTTTGCTAGATCAAATATATCATACCCTCTATATAGTAATCTACCATTCTCTCCATCTATAAGGCATAGCTTTGTATCTGCTATCTCTACATTTCTAAGTCCAATGTTCTTTATGTTAAACACATAATTTAGTTTGAGGAGGGGATTATTAAATTATCTTCTATTAGAATTAAGATGGTTAGTAACAGATTATCACACTGAAAGGTTAATATATTTTGCAGAGTATAATATGTATGTAGAGTAGGATGGTATGGTTATATGTAGTCATTGGTCTTATCATTATTATAGTAATGCTTGTACTTATCAACCTTGATAAGAGGGCAAAGAGTAGCAATTACTCTGATAGGTATAAGCATGTAAGATCTAATAACCTTAACATATGCCTTTCTTGCGGTAGCAAGTTCAGAGGCCATAAATGTCCATACTGTGGTTTTGATAATGTAAATATCAATAATGATATCTAACTCATAGTATTGTAAAAAAAGATCATTATAGTTTAACTCTACCTTCTACTAATCTTTAATCTATTTAACACTATAAAGGTAGCAGATGCACTAGCTACCCCTATGATATATGGCAGTATATTGTTTACATACCCCTCTCCTCCCTCTATCTCTTTAGGCACTGTATATGCAAAAGGCTCCTGTAGATTATCCCCTCTCCTAGCAATAGATACTTCTCCTTCTCCCACCTTCTCCATCTCACTTGCATTTAAAGATCTCTCATCCCTAGCATTAGCATTCAAGTAAGATGATATAGTATTAAGCATAAGTATTGTTGCTATAGCTAACATTGGAGCAGATACAAGCAGTACATTACTCTTACTATGCATAATGATAATTCACCTCTCTAACATATAACACTATAGATTAGAACGGTCTCCTCTTCCATAGCCTTATGGTCTCGAACCAGAATGCAGCACTTGCTATAATAGCAAATGCTACAGCATGTATATTTAAAGATGAGTAATTTAATACTGTATAGGCTATAAGCAAGGATGTGAAGAATACAGCAAAGAAGGCAAGCCTAGGTATGGTATAACCTAATATGTTTACATACGATTCTAGCATGCTTATCTCTGCCTTCTTTGCAATGTAGTATCTGCCGTAATCATCCTTAGCAACTAGATTAAGAGATATAAGCTTATCGAGATGATAACTTGCTACACTTGGGCTTGAGAAGTTAAGATCCCTCTGTATCTCTCTAACGCCTACAGGTTCGTTCCTCTTAAGCATATACAGGTATACTTGAAGTGTCTTGCCCTTTAACTCCCCTTCTATATCTTCATGCATAATAGTACATACTTAACCAATCATATATATATAAGATACAAATATTATGCTCATTACTGTTCTAATCATTAGAACAGCGTTACTAAAGCATGTAACCTCTGTTCAGATACAAAGTTTAACATTACGTATACTATCATATCTATACAGAGATGAGCATGAGCAACCAAGACAACAAGAATAACGGTAGCAGAAATAGGAGCAAGCATTACATGTTTGCTGGGCTAGGTGTTATAGCAATGCTAACAGTAGCATTAGCACTATCTACACCATTAATACAAGGCAGAGAGAGTATAAGCATAGCAAAAGCACAACAGAGTAGTAACAACGATAACATTACAAGGGAGATATCAGTTACTGGCATAGCAAGCAAGATTATAAAGCCAGATAAAGCAGTATTGAACATTGGTGTAGAGACACAGGCAAAGACAATAGCTGAGGCAGCAAGAATGAATTCAGATATAATGAACAAGGTTGTAAGCGCATTAAATGCATTAGGTGTAGATAAAGATAAGATAAGTACAAACTACTACAGCATATATCCTGTATATGAGCAGAAGCAGAGAGAGGATATAGCATGTATACAGATATATCCTCCACCACCAGAATGCATTGCTCAAGTACTTGTAGGATATAAAGTGGTTAACTCACTAACCATTACAGTAAATGCAGATGCAGACATAGGAAGGATTATAGATTCTTCTATTGCTGCAGGAGCAAACCAGTTTTATGGAGTTAGCTTCTATGTATCACAAGAGATGCAGAATAGCATTGTAAATGAGCTTATAGAACAGGCTGCAATTGATGCAAAGAACAAGGCAGAGAGAGCATTGACGCCCTTAGGAGAAAAAGTAGGTAATGTTAAGAGCATAAGCATAGGATATTCTCCTATACCAATATATAGTAGGGTATTATCACCAGCTGAGCAATCATCTACACCTATATTCCCAGAACAACAGCAGGTATCGGTATCTGTTTATGTAACTTTCCTAATAGAGTAAGATAAGATAAGTAGAAGAAAACAATACCTTTATTTATTCATTTTATAAATTTAATTTTTAATATTAGCAAGGCTTATACCATGCACCACTAGTAATAAGATGCAATAAGTAATATTTAGCATACTTTATAAGAAAGATTTAATTTAATGCAGTAATAGGAAAGGATGGATTATGATGATAAACCTTAGTGATACAATAGCAAGTATACAGATGCAAGCGAATCCACTATTCCCAACAGGGGGTGAGTCACAGCCATGGTGGGTATACTTACTATGGATAATACCAATATTCATATTCATGCTGTATGGGCAAAGGATACAGATGTGGATGGTTATGCAAGATGTCTCAAAGTCTCTTAATAAATTAAAGAGCATGCAAGAGAAGTCTAGGGAAGAGGCTATCTCATACATAAAGAGTGTTAATCCTAACCTAACCAATCTTGAGAGGATTGATATGCTTATGGAGCACTTTACTATAACACCAGTTAACCTAGATCCTTATGGAATAGTAAGCAAGATACAGCATCTTATAAGGCTTAGAGATGATAGGATAAGGGCTGAGGTTAGAGCATTAGCACCCCAAGCAGATGAGGTTACACTCTCTAGATTAGAGAACGTGCTTGAGGTTGCTACAGCATTACATACACTTTACAAGGTGGTTAGGCACTTTTACCTTATGGGTAAGAAGACAACAAGTATGTTCTTCCTTGTTCAGTTACAGATGATAATGCCTCTAATAATGCAGTCTGCTGAGGCACTTAACAAGGCTATACCAGCACTAAAGAATGGTCAGCCTATAGGCGATGGTATAGGACCTATGGTTGTAGGTAGACTTATGCTTGGTAGAGAGAAGATAGTTATAGCAAGGGATACAGTATTGAGTGAGTATGACTACAATGGTAGAAGGCTTTATTTAGTTAAGGCTAAAGGACCTGGAGGGACTGTTGGTGAGCCTCATACTGCTATTGAGAAGATAGTAAATGAGATGGGTGTAAGGATTGATATGATAATAATGATAGATGCTGCATTGAAGCTAGAAGGGGAGAAGAGTGGTGAGGTTGCAGAGGGTATAGGTGCAGCTATAGGAGGTATAGGTGTTGAGAGGTTCCAGATAGAGGAGATAGCAACAAAGCGTAATATACCATTGTATGCAGTTATAATAAAGCAATCGATACTAGAGGCTATAACTACTATGAAGAAGGAGATAGCAGAGGCTGCAGATAAGGCTAGTAGGACTGTATTTAGAATGATAGATGAGTATAGCAAACAAGGGGATAATATACTAATAATAGGTGTAGGTAATACTTTAGGTGTAGGGCAATGAGCGAAGATAATAGCAAGGATAAACAACAGCAACATATAGTATATACAATAGAGCAGTGTAAGGTATGTGGTGTTAAGAACAAGCGTACATTTAAGGTTGGGGATTACGTATACAAGGATGGTGGATCTTGCTTAAGGTGTAAAGGCAATACTTTGGTTATAATGATATATGCAGAATCTATAAATAGCAATATTTAAAGCGATAACTATTATTGGGTAATGATTATACTCCCTTCACTCTTTGCTATGATTGTATGCTCTGCCTGAGCAACGAACCTATTATTTCCTTCTACTAGTATTGGATATGCTCTTACAATCTTCTTCTTAATCAATACTTCTAGCATACTTCTAGCATAGTTAATCTCAAAGTTTAAATCTTTAACTATCCAACGTAGTGCAAATGGTAATGTCTTAAACCTATTCCATAGTGCTTCAAGGAACTCATCTACCTCTTTATTACCTACCCTCTTCCTTGTTACTATAGAGAATATATTACTTATATCACCATTGTAAACTATCCCATCACCATCTGCTGTTGTTACAAATGGTTCTATAGCATAAACCTCATTCTCTTGTAGAGTGAAAGAGCCTATAGTCCATATGTTTGGTATAGACTTACCAGCATGAATTGTATACTGCTGTATGGAGTGCCCACTAAGGTTCTGTATTGGTTTTAGACCATAAGACTTTACAGTATTCTCTATAACCCTTCCTATATCACTTGCTCTAACCCCTACCCTAGCAACTTTCAATGCCTCCCTTAGAGCATGCTCACAAGCCTCTACTAGTATGGAGTAATCTGCATTGTAGCATACTGTTACTGCTGTATCTGCTATACAACCATTAACATGTACACCTATGTCTATCTTTAATATATCACCATCCTTAACCTCAGTTATATCATCTGGCTCTGCTGTGTAGTGTGCTGCTATCTCATTAAGACTTAGATTGCAAGGGAATGCTGGTTCTCCTCCCTTTGCTCTTATCATACCCTCTAAACTCTCACATATCTCAAGTAGTGTATGTCCTACATAGTACTGTTTCCTTGCATACTCTCTAACCTCTGCTGCTATCTTACCTGCTTTAATGTAATCCTCTATAGTTAATAGCAAACCATGATATTTACATACAAGGGGTAAATAAATCTAAATAAATCTAATAAAAATCTCATTGCCTAATATGAGACCCTTCAGTAAGAGGGCTTAATACTTACTAAGCAAGTAAGATTGCTAACTAACTAGATCTATATCTAAACCTCTTAAGCCTAATAAGTTCGTTGTATGAACCAAAGATAGATGTATCAGTAACCTTATCCAATGGATCCTCAGGCTCATATGACTCAAATACCCTTATACTCTTGTATAATGTGTCTCTTTGAGCAGGTATCCTACCTATGCTCCTTATAGCACTCCTTAACTCCCTAGGTCTAATTAGTTGCCCATTCCTTGCACCTGCAGCAGTAGATATGCTCTCATTTATTAATGTACCACCAAGATCATTTGCACCAGCATTAAGCAAATCCTTAGCAAACTCTATGCCTTCTTTAACCCAAGAGACTTGGATATTCTTTATATAGTTATTTAACATTATCCTTGCTATAGCATGCATCTTAAGCACTTCTTCCCTATTTGCACCTTCTCTTAAACCATTAACCAGTCTATGCTTATACATTGGTGCCTCTCTGTATACAAAGCTTAAGGGTACAAACTCTGTGAACCCATGAGTCTCCATCTGAATATCTCTTATAAGTTTTAGATGTACTGCCTTATGCAGAGAGTTCTCAATATGCCCATACATTATAGTTGCAGTAGATGGTATCCCTAACCTATGTGCAGTCTTTATAACTCTTATCCAGTCCTTAACCTTTATCCTACCTGGGGATATTATGTTCCTTACCCTCTGTACAAGAATCTCAGCAGCTGTACCAGGGATGCTGTTTAACCCTGCATCCTTTAATGCCTTAAGGTAATCCTCTATGCTCATATTTGCCCTTAATGCGCCATACATTACCTCTTCTGGTGAGAATGCATGTATATGCATGTCTGGCAACTCCTTCCTAATTGCTCTGCATATATCAATGTAAAGATAGCCATCCATCTTTGGCATCAACCCTGCCTGTATGCATACCTCAGTAGCCCCAAAGACGTATGCTTCCTTTGCTCTCCTTACTATCTCTTCTATAGGCAATAGATAGCCCTCTTCCTCTCTAAAGTCCCTTGAGAATGCACAGAATCCACAACGCTTTATACACACATTTGTGAAGTTTATATTTCTATTAACTACATATGTTACTACATCACCTACACTAACCTTCCTTAACGCATCTGCTGTTGCAATTAATGCCTTAATTGAATCTCTGCTGCATTCAAATAGTTCTACAGCATCCTTCACACTTATATCCTTGAACGATAATGCCCTATTAAGAATATCAGCAACTATAGGATCTATATCATTATCCTTTAGCATCTTATCTGCATAGAATATTGCATAACTTGCATCTTTAATATTATTTATGTTATTATCATTACTATTTATCATAATCATCTCAACCTAGATTAATAACCTTTAACAAGCCCATACTCATCCCTTAGCAGGTTAATAACATCCATAACATTGCCATCTAAGAACTCCTCATTTATATACTCTGGATACACTGGTAGTCTTGCCCTAAGCATAAACCCATTCCTCTCTGTAACATGCTTAACATAATCTATGCTAGGCCATGGTGCCTCTGGATTAACATAGTCTATAGTTAATGGGGATATACCTCCCCAATCGTTTATCCCAGCATACAAGAATTCATGGAAGCCATGGTTAAGGTTTGGAGGCACCTGTATGTTCATATTAGGCATTATAAGCCTTGCCAATGCAACTACTCTAAGCATATACTCCCTTGATGGTTTAGCATGCATTGCCATAGGGGTATCATCCTTTGGGTTAAAGTTCTGGATTATAACCTCTTGTATATGCTTATACTTATCACTTAACTCTTTTATAACAAATAGAGAGTCTATAACCTCTTGCATACTCTCACCTATACCTATAAGCAAGCCTGTAGTAAATGCTACCCTTGCCTTACCAGCATCCTCTATACTTCTTATCCTAGCCCTTGGGTTCTTGCTTGGGGCATGTTCATGAGGCATACCCTTTAAGCATAGCCTATCACTTGCATTCTCAAGCATTAATCCAATACTTGCATTACACTCCTTTAGCATCTTAACCTCATCGTATGTTAAGTTACCTATATTTGTATGAGGTAGTATGTTAACCCTCTTAAGCACTAGAGAGCATAGGTATGCTACATACTCAACGGTACTTGAGAAGCCTAGGCTCTTAAGCCATTCTCTAGCCTCTTTATACCTCTGCTCTGGTCTCTCACCACTCATGAATAATGCTTCTGTGCACCCTAGCCTCTTACCCTCTTCTGCTATTGCTATAACATGCTCTGGTTTAAGCATTATTAGATTACTACTATTAGGCTCCTCTCTGTATGTGCAGTAAGAGCAGTAATCCCTACATAGGTTTGTTACTGGTATGAATACCTTACGTGAGTATGTGATAAGTTTACCTTTTATACCATCTCTAAGCATAGATGCTTTAGCAAGTAGACTACTTAATGGCAATGAGGCAATGGTATAAGCCTCATCTTTACTTATCCCTTCCCTAGTAGTTAACATACCCTATTGTATTATGATTATGTCTATTAATCTTTGCTAACATTATAAGAATCAGATGTATAACATAACCTGTTTACCATCTATATCAACCTCTACAAACTTTATCCCCTTGCTCTTGCTTACCTCTTCAGCCTCATTCATGCTTAATATGCTAACACCCCTTGCCCTAACTAGATATGCAAGTTCATCCTTCATGGGGTTAAGCATCTCTACAGCATCACCATCTAACCCTGCTATATAAGCATGTTCAACAACATCTGTTGGATTGTAACCCTTCTCCTTCCTTAAAGCCTGCAACCTTCTTGCTATATCCCTAACTAAACCCTTTGCTATCAACCTCTTATCCCTAGATGTTGATAGTATTACTAGAATTGAATCATTAGAGGATAATGTGTAACCTTCACTAGGCTCATACTTAACATCAGATACATCCTCAATACTTATAATTACACTCTTCTCATTGTATGATACGGTAAGCATGTTATTGTTGCATAATTCCCTTATCAATGCTATGCTATCTGCTCTGTTAAGATGCTCTAATACAACTTGTATATCACCTTTAACCTTCTTTGCTATGCTCTTAACATTAAATACTATACTAGCCTTAAGAGGTAAACCTTGATCTATCAATGCAAGTATCCTCTTACACTTGCTAAGTATATTATTGCCTTCATCATTGGTATCAACATACTTTATATGAACTGTATCTACATTCATCTGAACCCTTAATGTATCTAAGAGGCTACTACTACTGTTGATCAGTTCAAGATCATCCCTGCTACTTAAGCATACATATGCTTCTGCTAGAGGCCATCTCCTCTTAAGCATTGCCTTCATCCTTGCAGAGTTTGATAATGATATTATACTATCTATAAGTTGAAATGCTTTCTCAAATCTATCATTGATTAACCCTTCATCTAGTCTAACCCAATCCTCTAGCATTATACTTGGCTTACGCTTAAAGCATGTAATATAAAGGTACTCAGTTATGTATGGGCATATAGGATGCAAGAGTATGTTTATAGTAAGCAATGAGTAAGCAAGTGTAGCATATATGGCAAGCCTTCTGTTAAGGGTATCTCTGCTATCATCCCATAACTCATACCTTGTAAAAGGAACATACCTTTGGCTAAGATCATTTATTATAAAATCCTCTAACGCTCTAGCACTCTCATGGAATCTGCAACGCTCATAACCATGTGTAACCTTCTCAATAACCCTCTGCAATCTTGATAGTAGCCAGAGTTCACTCTCCCTTAGCATATTACTGCTCATAGCCCACTCAAGTGTATGCTCTTGAAGATTAAATCCATCGTAACTAGCATTCTGTATAAAGTACACATGCAGATTGTATAACGTGTTAAGGATCTGATACACCCTTCTCTTCATCTCATCCATGCTGAAGCTTAGTGCATCTATAGGACTTGCCTTCCACATAAGATAGAACCTTACCATATCAACACTATTGTTCTTAAGCAGATCATATGCATCTATAACATTACCTAGGCTCTTACTCATCTTATTGCCATGCTCATCTACAACATGCCCTTGGAATAGGAAGGCTTTGAATGGTGCCTCCCCCTTCATGATAACATTCTCCATAAGCAGTGTGTAAGCCCATCCCCTAGTCTGATCTATACCCTCGGTTAGGAAAGGTACTGGCACAAACCTCTCATACTCCTCATCACTCATTGATGCATATGGTGCTGCACCACTGTTATGCCATGTATCTAGCACAAATGGCTCTCTATATGCTTTAGAGTTACACTTGCTGCATCTAACAACAACCCTATCTATCCATGGTCTATGCAACTCAAAGTCCTTACCATCTGGCAATTCTATAGCATTCTCAACTATCTCTTGTCTACTAAATAGTGGTATCTTGTTCTTGCATGAGGGGTTTGAGCATACCCATATAGGTAATGGCGTACCCCATACCCTCTCCCTTGATATGCACCAAGGCTTCCTCTCACCTATTATTGCTAAGAACCTATTCCTAGGCTCTTGGTAGAAGTACTCAACATTAGATGCAGCACTTAATGCCTTATCTGCTATCTTATCTATTAGGTAAAAGTACTCCCTTCTTGCAAGCCATACTACTTTATGATGAGACCTCCAGCATAATGGGTACTCATGCTTAATCTTACCTATCTTAACCAATGCATTACTATTAGCAAGTAACTCAACTACCTTGTGATCAGCATCCCTAACAAATAGCCCAGCAAATATGCCAGCATCATGCGTAAATACAGCGTTATCATCTATTGGATTGAATATGGGTAATGATCTCTTACTTGCTACCTCAAAGTCCTCCTCACCATTTGCTGGAGATAGATGCACTATACCAGAGCCAGTATTTATATCAACGAACTGCTCTGCTACAATAAAGTGAACCTTAGAGGAGATTGCTTTTAACCCTGGTATAAGGTCAAGGAATGGATGCTCATACCTCTTACCCTCAAGCATGTAACCCTTAACCCTCTTAACTATAGAGTAAGAGTTTATCTTGAACTCCTGCTCAAGTATGCTAAGCCTATCATATGCTAGTATCCATACCTCCTCTCTACCATTGAAGTTTACACTTACGTAAACATAGTCTGCATCTGGGTTTACACCAACTAGTTCATCTGTAACTAATGTGAATGGCATGGTTGTCCATACTATTATATAGGTATTATCGTAAGCATCATCTACAAGCCTAACCTTGTAGTATAACGATGGATCCTCTACGCTCTCATAACCTTGAGCAACCTCTGCATGGCTTAAGGATGTCTGGCAACTTGGGCAGTATGCTACTACCCTGTAACCCTCAACAAGTATACCCTGCTCATAAGCCTTCTTAAGGTACTTCCATTCTCTCTCAATGTACTCATCCTTGTATGTCCAATAAGCATGATCATAATCTAGGCTCATACCTAAGAGTGAGTCAACCTCTACCCACTTTGCATTATACCTATGCACTAATCTTTTACACTCATCAACTAGCCTCTCCATGCCTATGATCTTTAGATTCTCTAACTTGCTACCTGTTAACCCAAGCTCCTTCTCTGCTTGGAGTTCAACTGGCAAGCCTTGTGTATCCCACCCTGCTCTAAAGATTATGTTAATAGACCTTAATGTATTGAACCTATACCATAGATCCTTCATAACCCTACCCCTTATATGCCCAATATGGGGCTCACCGTTCATGGTAGGTGGGCCTTCAACATAACCTACTCTTGGTTTATCCTTAAGCTTATCACTTATCAATGCCTTAAGATTTATCTTTGAGTAGTAATCCCTAACTGTACTCTCCATAGCCTTTGGATCAAACCTGCTAAGCATCATATACTAGCATCATCAACTCCTAAGATATAAAAGTTAAACCTATGAAATAAATTAAATTAAGTAAATAGGCAATGCAGAATATGGTAAGAAGGATTAGTGTAGGGCATACACCTGATGCAGATGACGCATTCATGTTCTATGCTATAGCAAATAACAAGGTTACGCTAGATGATATACATATAGAGCATGTAGTAGAGGATATAGAGACATTGAATAGGATGGCTATAAATGGAGAGTTGGATGTTACTGCAGTATCTGCTCATGCATATGCCTATACAAAGGATTATCTTATACTAAAGAGTGGAGCAAGCTTTGGTTTATCCTATGGACCAGTCTTAGTATATAGGAGTGATAATGATTATAAGGATATAATGGCAAGACTTGAAGAGGGCAGATGCACAATAGCAATACCTGGAAGGCTTACTACTGCATACCTCTTACTCATGTTAGCCCTTAAAGGCTACAGATTCAATACTTTAGAGGCTAAGTTCAATACTATAGAGGACCTTGTAATTGATGGTAAAGTTGACTTGGGACTAGTAATACATGAGTTGCAAGTAACCTTTGCAGAGAAAGGGTTAGTTAAGTTCATGGATATGTATGAGTACTGGTCAAGGGTTAGTAATGGGCTACCATTACCATTGGGTATAGATATAGCATCTATAAGGATAGGTAAAGATGATATACCAAAGGTTAGCAGCATGCTTAAGCACTCTATACTCTATGCTTATGAGCATTTTGATGATGCACTAGATTATGCTATGCAGTACTCTAGGGGTGTTGATAGAGATACAATAGCAAGGTTTGTGAGGATGTATGTGAATGATCTAACCATAGATATGGGTATGAGAGGTTACAATGCATTAAGGATGTTATACTCATTAGCATATAAGGATGGTATAATAGAGAGGGATATTGAACCTATAGTGGTATGATAGTATGAGAAATATATTTTTACCATTAATGAGATCCTAAATAATAGCATCTAGATTAGTTAGAAAGTATAATCAACTACAATTAGAAAAGATAATCTTGATCAGTTCATCATCCCTATATCCATTACCTTATACTTACCCTCACTATTCTTGCTAACGAACCTACTGAACTCCCTTGCACATTTTATACATAATGGGATAGGTTCTCTTATCATAATATTGTTCCAGTATACTGCATAGAAGCTTACTATACCCTTTCTATCCTCACAGTCAATGCATCTTATGCTATTGTATTTGAACTCTATCCTCTTGCCTAATACCATGTTAATATTTACTGAAGAGTATGTTATTTGCATAAGTATGTAATGCTTAATACATACAGTCAGTTTAGTTAGAAATATTTTTAATACCATAGTATCAATAAGATGCATGAGTATAACTTATGAGGAGTTCAAGAGGTTAGATATAAGAGTAGGCATTATAGTTAGTGCTGAGAGTATAAAAGGGAAGAGCAAGGTTATGAAGGCTATAGTTGATATAGGTAATGAGAAGAGGGAGTTGATAGTTGGAGGGGCAGAGTATTACAAACCTGAGGATATGATAGGGAGGAAAGTTATAGTACTTGCTAACCTAGAGCCCAAGAAGATAGCTGGTGTAGTATCACATGGCATGCTTCTTGCTGCAGATGTTAATGGGAAGCCATATTGGCTAACAGTAGATGATAGTGTGCCTATAGGAAGCAGGGTACTATAATAATGAGGGTTCAGATAATATAACGATTCTAATCATTGATCATACAGCCACCGCATCATCATCCCCTCATAATTATTTATCAGGCATGCAATTATAAATCTTTGATATAAGATCCTTGTACTTATTCTTAGTCTCATCATTAACAGTTACTATTACAATACCCTCTAGAGGTTGTCCATATACTATTGCTGTGTTATCTTGTGAGTATGCTAATGCTACCAATGCCATAAGATCCTCCTCACCATCAACGAGTATCCTAACAGGCTTCTTAGCACTTAGCGCTTCCTTAAATGTACTTATAGCCTCGTATGTTATGTTACCTGCTGGGTTAGTACACCTTAACTCACTAACGTAATGATCTCCAGCATGCCTTCTACTAATCCTCCTCTCTCTACCATCAACTATCTGTATATGTGGTACTATGCCTAAGTTTATTAGCCTATCTGTACTTGCGTCTCCTACACTAACTATCATTAATGCATTATTAAGATGATACTTTAGAGTATGAAGATTGATATCAGAGTCATTTATAAGAACACCCATGGGTCTCTTAAGTATACTTAACTCTTCACTACTTAGTTGCATCTGCCTCTTGCTCTAACCTTAACATCTCTGCTGCTATAACACTAACTCTACCAGCCGTCCTCTTTGCTATACCCTCTACTGCTTTAGCATATGGTGAGTCTGGCTCTAGAAGCATTATTGGCTTACCTTGCTCACTGCCATACATAATAGATGTATGCAATGGTATCTGCCCTAATAGTGGTGCACCAAACCTCTCAATTATCTTTGCCTCATCTGCATAGCCAAATACCTTGCTCTCTTTGTTGCAGTGAGGGCATATAAAGTGACTCATGTTCTCTACAACTCCTATTATTGGTATGCCTAACTTCTTGAACATTAGAGCTGACTTCCTTGCTATGTTCATTGCAACATCTTGAGGAGTAGTTACTATAACAACCCCTGTTATAGGTATAGTCTGTGCTAAAGTTAGTGGTGCATCACCAGTTCCAGGGGGAAGGTCAACTATAAGGTAATCCAACTCTCCCCAATCTACATCTGTAAGGAACTGCTTTATTATCCCAGATATTATTGGACCACGCCATATACCAACATTCTCCTCTCCCTTAGCATGTACAAGACCCATTGATATTACCTTGATACCATACACCTCTTGAGGTACTATCTTATTCTTCTCATTTACTGTAAGCCCAGGTTTTAGTCCAAGCATAAGTGGTACACTAGGTCCATATATATCCGCATCTAATAGCCCTACTTTAGCACTGCTCTTTGCTAATGCATATGCAAGGTTAACTGCTACAGTACTCTTCCCTACACCACCTTTACCACTTGCTACTGCTATAACATTCTTTACATTAGCAAGTATATCACTTGCATTAACTGCCCTACCCTCCATAACCCTAGCAGTAACCCTTATGTTAACTTCCTTAACACCCTCTATTGCCTTAACCTTCTCCCTAACCTCCTGCTCTATCTCACTATTGTATGGGCATGCTGGAGTGGTAAGTTCTAGGGTAAATGATACCTTACCATCCTCTATGGTTAGATCCTTTATCATATCCATAGATACTATATCCCTGTTAAGCTCAGGATCCTTTATACTCCTTAATACATTCATAACCTTCTCTACGGTAAGCATAAGCCTTTTATACTTTAATGCTATTTAAATCATTCCTTGCTTTAATGATCAATTCTAGAAAACTATTAATATTTTTACTTATAACTCCTTTCTTAATGAAGAGATATTATATTACCATCTTGCTCTCTACATTTAGTATTCTATTACTATTAATGCCTTTATCATATCTTTATGCTCAACAAGATCAAGATCAAGAGATAAAACCTATGAGGGCATCAACAAAATCATTTTATGTTGAGTTATTGTTAAGCTCTACCCCTGAGCCTAACAAGGAGGTTAATATGCACATAACCTTCTTCCAGAAGGCAAACAATACGCAACTAAGGCATGTGGACTATGTTATTACAGTAAAGGATAGTAATAGTAATATTATAGATAGGATACCACCAGAACCAGCACCAATACTACATACTGATTCTGGTAACATAACTGTACCCTACACATTCAAGACTGAAGGTAATTATACAATAAGTGTAGATATTAAAGGGATACTTTTCCAAGCTGTACCTACTGAGACTGCAGAGTTCAATGTAACCGTAGTACCAGAGTTCCCTCCTATGCTAGTATTAGTTACTTTTGCTACTCTAATAGCATTATACATAACACTAGTTAGGTATAAAGGTTATAATCCTCTCTCTACTAGCAGATAAATAATAATAATTAATAAGCAAGTGCTATAGCCTATTCCTATACTTAACCATTGTACCTATCCCAACTGCTACCCCTGCTATACCAACGCTTAACCCCATGAGACCAAATTTGTATGCATTATCTGAATCATTATTTAACCTGTCTATACTACTCTTTATCTCTTCAACTGTCTTCTTTGCATCCTCTGCCTCACTCAAGGCTCTCTCAGCCTTGTTCTGTAACTGAATTAGTGATGATTGGAGTGTAGGTATTATCCTTTGAGCATCAGTAGTATCACTCTCATCTGGGAATGCTATCCTAGCCTTATCCTCAACATCCTCTACAGGTACTTCAGCATTAACTGTATTACCTCCTACACTACCCTTAAGTACAACTACATAGCTCCCAGTTCGGGTAGGTATTATAGGGGATGCATACTTTCCAGGCTCTGCTAATGGCTCAATCTCTAGAGTCTTACTAACTCCTCCATACCTTACACTAACACTCAATTCTGTAGGTTCAATTACAAATGGCTTTGAGTCCTTCTTAAACTCAAGAGTTATTGCATTTAACTCGCCCACCAATGGAGGCTCATTTAACCATCCTACCTCTATCTCTATATCCTTGATAGTAAGGGCTTTATGTGCATAAGCATAATTGGCAGCATTAATGATCATAATGCTACTTAACAATGCTATAATAACATACTTTGTATTTTTATTCATAAATCATAATGCATGGATAAAATATTAATATGTTATGGTACAAAATTATTCGTATGAGTATTATCTTATTATTATTTATGATGAAGATTAATGTGTAAGCTATACCTTTATGAAGGGTTTATACTAAATCTGATAGAAGATAGAAACATGAGTGGTATCGCTTTTAAAAATATTATCAAGTAATTTTAGTTAGTTAGTTTCAGTTTGTTACTGCCTTGCTCTCTACCAATCTTACTATAGCCTCTGATACACTACAGTTCATACTCTCCTTAACCTTAAGCAACTTTCTATAGGCATCTAATGTTATATACACTGGTATTGAACCAGTACCCTCTAGGAGTGCTTTAACCTTGTACAATCCATTCTCTATTCCTCTCTCAGCCTCCCTCTCTATCTTTATCTTATCCATTATGCTGCCTATGAAGCTTAATGGTAGATCATAGTCTACTATCATCCTAGTCCTTGTCTTATTCTCATCTATAGGCTCGAACTCTACAGTTATACTCCACCTCTTGAATGGCCCATCGCTAACCTGCTTTGCTACTATCCTCCTCTCTGGTATGTACTCTAAGGTCTCACAGTCCCACTCTAAGACCTTGCCACCAAAGTTACCTATTACTCTAAATATTGTACCAACACCAAACCCTTCTTTAACCTCTATAGGGATAACGTTCAAGCCTATCTCCTTTGGGAACTGCTCAGACATGTGCTCTGGTCTAGCAAAGTATGTGAAGACCTCTTTTACTGGTGCATTTATTATAACCTCTTTGCTTATAGTAGCCATCAACATCTCTATATTAAATAGAGATTTAAAGGTTACTGTAATTTAAACACGAATTAATTTATCTTAATATGAAGACAATATGCCTGAGTTTACTCTAGATTAACTATATATTGAAGATTTCTTAAGGGTATTAATAGGGCCTGTAGCTCAGCCAGGTAGAGTTGTGTAGCATTAAACGCCTAAAGCGACTGGCTCTTAACCAGTAGGTCGTGGGATCAAAGCCCACCAGGCCCGCCATAACCAAATCTTAGCAATGCCCTAGCAGATAGTCTAGCAACTCTTATAGGCTCTGGCACAGAGCCTTGTAGTAGGAACTTGTTTATAACACCCTTTGCATTCTTAATATTTATACCAGCACACCTAACATATACATACTTACCTGTCTTTAGCATTACCTTACTCCTAGAGCCTAACCTTCTATAAGCCTCTATCCTCCTGTTATACTCATACTCATCATTGAATGCATGCCTTATATGCTCCTCTAAACCCTCAGAGTCCTCAAATGTTAAACCTATGACTGGAACCCTTAACCTTGAGTATAACTCCTCAATATCTATTATATTGTACATGCTTATTATAACCCCACCAAGCATTATAACGCTTATATCACCCCTACCTAACTCATTGTACATATTTAGTATGCTCTCTGTTGCATCCATACCTCTTATAGTGCTATAACCATATACCATACCATCAATTACAAGGTCGCTACGCATAACAACCCCTGCTAGTATTGCCTTATTATTATTACTGCTACTGCTAACATTACCCTTCCTAAAGCTCTCTGCTACCCCTAATGCTCTTATAGCCTTCTTCTCTACATGCACATGCTTAATTAGTTCATTCTTGCTCATACTCTAAATATGTAAGTAAAGGTTTTTATTCTTACATTGCTAGCAGATAATATGCTAAGGATACTGGCATTCTCTGATCTACATGGTGATCCTAAACTAATAGAGAGGGTTAAGAGTGAGGCAAAGAGTAAGAGTATAGACGTTGCATTATGCTGTGGAGATATAACCCCAATACATGGTAATACCATAGAGGTTGCTAGAGCAATAGGTAATCTAGGTGTTAGAACATTAGCAGTGCCTGGGAACTTTGAGTTACCTGATGATATGAGGATAGCATGTAAAGAGAATAACTGGACTGATCTACATGGCAAGTATATAGAGGTTAAGGGCTACCTTTTTGCTGGATGTGGAGGAGGTAACAAGAGCCCCTTCAATACCCCATATGAACTTAGTGAGGATGAGTTTAAGGACATCCTATCAAAGCTTGATACAATAAGATCTGGCTTCATAATGTTAACTCATTGCCCACCATATGGTGTTGTAGATGAGGCAAAGAATGGTATCCACCTTGGCTCTAAGGCAATAGCAGAGTTCATAGCATTAAAGAAGCCATTACTACACTTCTGCGGGCATATACATGAGCAAGGAGGGAATGAAGGTATGCTCAATGGTACCAAGGTTATAAATGTTGCAAGGAATATAAGGATAATTGAGATATGATCTATCTATCTTCTATTCTATAATAAATTAGGAGGATATTTATTTAAATATAATTTAATGGGGCTCGCACAACTCCATCAGTACTCCATGTAGTGTCTTTGGGTGTATGAATGTTATCTTTCTACCATAACTCCCTGTTCTTATGCCCCCTATTATCTTCAGCCCATTCTTGCTTGCATTATCAACATCCTCTTCAAGTGTATCTGTGCATATTGATATATGGTGTATACCCTCTCCCTTCTCCTTTAAGAACTTGCTTATTGGGCTATCATCAGTTAATGGTTCTAAGAGTTCTATCCTTGTATCCTCCAACTGGAGCATTGCAAGCTTCACCTTCTCATGCTCTACAACCATGACCTCTTTCTTATCAACCTTTAAGACCTTCTCAAATGTCTTCAATGCCTCTTCAACATTATTTACTGCTATTGCTACATGATCTATACGCATAGCATAGATTCGTATCAATGATATAAAAATTCTTCTCTCTTTATTTATTAAATTATTATCTTTGGTTGATATACACCAAATACCCTCCTAAATGCATTGCTTATCTCTCCTAGAGTTACCCTTGCCTTAACACTCTCTATTATGTATGGCATAAGGTTCTCATCTCCTTCTGCAGCCTCCTCAAGTTTAGATATCATATGCTCAACCTTTGCATTATCTCTCCTTGCCTTGAACTCCTTAAGCCTTGCTACCTGCTTCCTCTCCAACTCAGTATCTATCCTAAGTATCTCTGGTACCTTTGTCTCTTGCTCAATGAACTTGTTAACACCAACTATTATCCTCTTACCCTCATCAACCTCCTTCTTTATCCTATATGCATTCTCTCTTATCTCCTGCTGGAAGTAACCCTTCTCTATAGCCTTCAAGGACCCTCCCATACGTTCTATTCTATTAAGGTACTTCCATACCCTATCCTCTATCTCATCTGTAAGGTACTCTATATAATAAGAGCCTCCCAATGGGTCAACTACTCTAGTTACACCACTCTCATAGGCTATTATCTGTTGTGTCCTTAATGCTATCTTAACAGACTCTTCAGTAGGCAAGGATAATGCCTCATCCCTAGAGTTTGTATGCAATGATTGGCAACCTCCTAAGACTGCTGCTAATGCCTGTAGTGTAACCCTTATGATGTTGTTATCTGGCTGCTGTGCAGTAAGAGACTCCCCACTAGTCTGTACATGGAACCTTAGATGCATGCTCTTCTCATTCTTTGCATTATACCTCTCCTTCATTATCTTAGCCCATATCCTTCTTGCTGCCCTGAACTTTGCAACCTCCTCAAGTATATCCATAGTACAGCAGAAGAAGAATGATAGCCTAGGGGCAAACTCATCAACCTTTAAGCCTCTAGCAATACATGCATCAACGTATGCTATTGCATTAGCAAATGTAAATGCTAGCTCTTGGATAGCATTTGCACCAGCCTCTCTTATATGGTAGCCTGAGATGCTTACAGGGTACCATGAGGGCATACTCTTGCTACAGAACTCCATGCTATCTACAAATAACCTCATGGAAGGCTCTGGAGGATATATGTATGTGTTCCTTGCTATGTACTCCTTAAGTATATCATTCTGAAGTGTACCCCTAAGTACATTTATTGGTACGCCTTGAGACTCTGCAACTGTTATATAGAATGCAAGTAGAGTTGTTGCTGTAGCATTTATAGTCATAGATGTGCTAACCTTATCCAATGGTATACCATTAAAGCATATCATCATATCATCTATACAACTTATGGGTACGCCAACCCTCCCTACCTCTCCCTCTGCCCTAGGGTCATCTGAGTCATAGCCCGTCTGTGTAGGTAGATCAAAGGCTAGGCTTAACCCTGTCTGTCCATGCTCTAGAAGGAACTTGAACCTTCTATTGGTCTCCTCAGCTGTACCAAAGCCTGTATACTGCCTCATGGTCCATATCCTCTCTCTATACATCTCTGGGTATATACCTCTAGTAAACGGATACTTTCCAGCATCCTCTACCCTTGAACGCTTTCCATCCTTCTTCCTTGCCTTTAAATCACTAGCCTTGTATATCCTCTTAACCTTTATACCAGAGTCTGTGAATAACTCCTTGCTATTACTATCATTGGAACCCTTCATCACACTCTCACCCTCTTATCTTATCTTACTCTTAACTATACTCTCTGCAGCTTTATAAGGATCTATCTCTCTCCTTGCAACTAAATCAACATACTTGTTGAAATCACTGCTCTGATACAGCAGATTTATTAGCGTATCAAACACTATATCCTTCAACTCTGCCTCAATCCTTCTCCTCTCCATCTCTTTATAAAGTTTATAATCCTTCTCCATCTTGCTTAGTATTGACTCTATTGCATCTACCAACTCATTAACACCCTTGCCAGTTGTTGCTACTGTTTTAACTACTACAGCATCATCCCTCTCATCTACTATTAGTGATTTTATATCATTGTATAATGCATTTGCCCCACTTAGATCTGCCTTGTTAACCACATATATATTGCCTATCTCAGTTAACCCTGCCTTTATAGCCTGTATGCTATCACCTGTCTGAGGATTAAATACTACTACTGTAACATCTGCTATGCTAGCTATCTTAACATCCAACTGTCCTGCTCCAACGCTCTCAACTATTATCCTTTGAAAACCTGCAACATCAAGTATCTTTATGGCATCCCTTACAGCAAGTGATAACCCTCCCAATGCACCTCTACTTGCCATACTCCTTATGTATGTACCATCATCCAATGCATGCTCTTGCATCCTAACCCTATCACCAAGTATAGCCCCTCCAGATATGCTACTGCTAGGATCAACTGCTATAACACCTACCTTAAACCCTCTTGCTCTGTAAGTGCTTATTATCTTGCCTATTAGTGTGCTCTTACCAGCACCAGCAGGACCAGTGACTCCTATAACCCTTGAGTTTCCAATATGCTTGAATATACTCTCTACAAGCTCTCTTGCCTGAAGTGTATCATTCTCAACAATAGATATAGCCTTTGCTACTGCCCATCTCTCACCATTTAGCAGTGCCCTTGTAATATCATTATTATTATTACTGCTACTACTCAACACTAAAAGATAATACAACCTATATTAAAAATCTAATGAACTATGCTTGAGTTATATACTGTATATTGATGATTTTAACTCTGATTTTATTAATGAACTCTTTATCTCTGGCAATGGAGATGTTAGCCTTACTATGTTAACCTTTAGACCTCTCCTTCTACACTCTTGCATTATAAATCCTTCCTCATGTACTTGGTCATAGCCTAGTGCAATTATATCTGGCTTAACATACTCTACAGTCTTGAATATATCATTCTCATGCCCTAGCAGTGCTACATCAACATACTTTATAGATGCAACCATATCCCTTCTAGTATTCTCATCATGTAATGGCTTCTTGCCCTTTAACCTCTCTGCAGTAGAGTCTCTTGCAACTACTACAACAAGAACATCCCCTAGGCTCTTGGCTGTTCTTAAAGTATGTATATGCCCAGGGTGTATGATATCAAAGACACCTCCAGCAAATACTACACTTAATGCACTCCTACCAAACTCAGTTAGCCTCTTATCCTTAACCATACCTAGATCACTTAGCCTCTTAATATGCTCATCTACAACACTGCTATCTGCCATAGAGAGTATGCTTATAGGCTCTAGCATTGTATCTCTACTAGCATTAATGCTCTGGTTTAATCCTTCTATATATAGAGCTCTTAGTATTATCCTATCTATAGCATCCAAGGTACTTTGCAGTTAATAGTATAATGGTAGATAATAAAAGCTATTCTGATTCTGTATGCTAGTAACTCTGCTCATAAGTATCTTTACAGGCTTCCATGAGTACCTTATACACTCAAGGGTGATGCCCTTGCTAAGCATATGATTAATAAATCTAATGGTCTTAGCATCTGAAGGGTAGCCAGACCCAAAGTCCCCATGTATACTCTTTAGCCTCTCAATAGCCTTATCCCTTGTAACCTTTGCTATTATTGATGCTGCGCCTACTAGAACATTCCTCTTATCTGCCTTATGGGATGCACTAAGCATAGTTGTAAATTGCAATTTATAAGAGGAGAGTGATGATGCTATTACCTTTGTGAACCTTGCTGGATTTATATCACATGCATCTATATATGCTAATGATGGCTTTACCTCTGCTATTACCTGTGCAAACATCTTAGCCTCTAACATGTTAAGTGCATTCCTATTAACATATGCGTCTATAACCTTTGGTTCTACTATGCATACAGCATACTCATCAACTATATTAATTATCTCATCATATAACCTATCTCTTGCTGTAGCACTTAACAGCTTTGAGTCTCTAACACCAATCTCTTTTAGCATAGATATCTTTGTTGCATTAATAGCAACTGCACATACAACCAATGGACCTATAACTGAACCCCTACCAGCCTCATCAACACCTGCTATAGTATTCAATGTATCATGTTTATTCAACTTACCTCTCTCCATTATAAAGGGAAAGGTCTGCTCTTCTCTGCTCTTAACCCTCATTATATGATCTTCATCCTTTGTATCAAGGCTTATCTTATCTCTTTCTTTACTCTCTGCTCTTCTTGTTCTTATCAATCACAGATAAGAGTATAGATACACCTATTATGCTTAACGTTAATGCTACACTAACCTCTTTAGGCACTTCTACATGAACCCCTTCTAGCAGGAACTTTATACCTAGTATTACAAGTACAACAGCTAAACCCTTGCTAAGGTACTTGAACTTTAAGAGCATATGGTCTATTAGGAAGTATAGGGATCTTAAGCCTAGTATAGCTGCTATATTTGCTGTATATACTATTGTAAAGTCTCTAGATATTGCTAATGCTGCTGGTATAGAGTCTACAGCAAACATTATATCACTAGCCTCTATGGTAAAGAGTACTATTATTAAGGGGGATAAGAGTAATGGCTTTGTTGCTAATACGAATCTATTACCATCGTATCTATCTGCTATAGGCAGATATCTCTTTGCAAACCTTACAACTGGGTTACGCTCAACATGCATAGACTCCATCTTATTACCCCATATCTTTATACCACTGTAGACTAGAACTGCTGCAAATACAAAGACCATCCATGGTAATGCTTCCAATGCTGCTATACCAGCAAATATGAACAATGCCCTAAATACTATAGCGCTTATTATGCCTACATAAAGCACTATTGGTCTAGCAGAGGATGGAGTAGCAAAGTAAGAGAATATAGCTGCAAATACAAATAAATTATCAACACTCAATGACTTCTCAAGTACAAAGATTGTAAAGTAATCTACAACATCCTCATTAGAGTAGTTACTGTATAATAGTTGCAAGCCAAAGATGATGCCAAAGCCTATCCATATAGCACTCCATATACCTGCCTCCTTTAATGTCATAGCATGCTTCCTTCTGAAGCCTGTTAAGAGATCTATTGCTATAAGAATAGCAACTACTATATGGAACTCAAGTAGGATTAGTGAACTAAGCATCTATAGCAATACCTCCACTTCCATTTATAAATTATTTTTATTAGTTGTTATTATTATTTTTATAAATATCCCTAATCATACTGTTACCTCTCTTGCTTCCCCTCTCTTAAATAGTAATCTACTATATACTTTAATAATGTATCCCTGTTCTCCTTTGTAACCTCTATTACCTTATCTGCCTTAGCCTTGTACATATCTGCTACCTTATGCTTAATCCTCTTATGCACTACAGCAATTACATCTTTGTTAGAGTGTAAAAGTTCCATTAATGCATTAGATAAATCATCAGATGCAAGTTCCATAGGTACTATCTCATCGAATAACTTCCTTACTAACCTCTTCTCCTCTATTAGTCTATATTCTTGTATTACATCTTGAGCCTTATCCAAAGCTTCCCTAACACCCTCACCTCCTGCATACGATGTATCTAGCACAGCCAGTACGCTCCTCTGTAATCTGTAATCCAGATAACAGTTCTTGATGAAGTCATCCTTAGTTGGGCCTGGACCAGCCACTATTATCCCTATCACATTGTAACTATCTATGAATGACTTCTTTGCATGAACAGGCTACTCTATTAAAGTAATCATTCAACTCCATCTCTCTAAGCCTCTCAAACCTCCTTGCTGATTGCCCTCCAGCCCTATGATTACCTCCTACACCAGAGGTTATAACATTCTACAACCTCCGCCCTATTACTCTCCAGCACTCCTAATCCTGCCTCTGTAGAGTCTATAGCTATTATGCCTATGACCTTCTCCTCCTTCAGCAATCCTTCAGCATATCTGTATGGAAGTGATCATTACATCTGTAGAGGAATACGCTCAAGGGCTTTGGGGTTCCAATTCATATATCCTTACCACTTCGCTGCCTGGTCCATTGGTAGGTAATGCTCCACATAATATAACCAGGCCATTCTCTGGTGTTCTAGTGTATAACTTGAGCCTCTACATGGTCTTGGTTAATGCATCTAAAACATGGTTCCTTGTAGTATCAGATTTTATGTTGGATGCAGTACCGTACTCCTCCCTAAGTGTTGCTATAACCTCATATATAGGCTTACCCTGTGGTATGTACAGAGATATCAACTCTGTCCCTCTACCCTTCTTCTATGCCAACTCATTGAGTATACGCCTTAACCTGTATAGTTTCACTGAACTCTGCTTGCTCACACTCACCTATATAATTATAATTGATATAACTGGTATTCTATTATACTCAGTCTATTACAGTATCTGTATGCATTAAATAGAATTGATAATATTATGAATTATGAGTCTATCTGTGGATCAGTCTAATCTCACCATATTCTATCTAGAGGCTGACTCATCTATTCAATAGACATGGATACATACTACGAGTACTACTGAAATCTACGGTACAGATATCCTTGATGTTTGATATACCACCAAGTAGTAATTTGATCAGCATATAAGTCATGAAGTTACTTGTAGTAATAATACTTGATAACATGTCATACTCGTATGCTAATACTGCTGTACTGTTACCATGGCTCTTTATTGCATTGATGTAGTTGTACGTTATAAAATCATCTAGGTACTTGCATAGAATACCAGATAAAGGTATCCCATTGACCACACCTACGGCAGTACTCCCTAGCGATAGTATCCTACCACTCTCTCTATACTCTATGGGTTTCATACCATGCCCAGCCATATCATTGATTATATTCTTGGCTACTTGGTAACCCTGCCTTACTGCAACCTGTGCTGACTGCTGCACCTTCCTTCCTTTTATTGTGAAGGATGATACATCGCCTATAGCGAATGCGTCATCGTAACCCTTTATCCTACAGTATCCATCTACCACTATCCTTCCTGCATTATCCCTCTCTACATCCTCCTTGAAGTCTATCCTCCTAGCCTTTATGCCTGCTGTCCATATGGTCATGCTAGAGTCTAATACTCTACCATCCTCCATGGTAATACTATTACTCTTTACAGCTGTAACCTTCTTACCCTTGAGTAACTCTACACCGTATCCATTGAGTGTATCCTCTGCATACTCGACTATATAATTATCCCAGCCTGATAGTATGTTATCGAGAGCTTCTATCACTCTTATCCTAAGTCTACTCCCGTAGACCTCTCCTAATGCACCAGCCAGGCTTATACCTGTAGCCCCTCCCCCTACTATATTTATGGAGCCTTTTTGTATACCCTTTATAGCATTATTTATGGCTACAGCATCCCTAACAGATGCTAGAGTGTATGAGTTATCTCTAGCCCCATCTACATCGTAGTAGTTAGTCTCACTCCCTGCAGATACTATAAGGTAATCGTAATCTATTCTCCTATCCCTTGTATAGACAGCTCTCTCATTCAGGTTTATTCTGTATGCATAGTCATTGATTACCTTAGCATCATTCAGTACCTCATTTATTGGGATTATAACATTGCTGCTATCCTCTATACCAGCTGCTACAAGATGGATCCTATAGATGATCTGATGATATGGGTTAGGCTCTATAGCGTACAGATCCACTCTTCCTGTAAGCATACTAGAGGCCATCATACCAGCATGCCCTAATCCTACCACTACTACTCTCATATCCTGTAGATGACAGGATAGGAATATAAATATAGTGGTAATGATGGTTAATAGTGCCTAAATGGTCATACCTTGCTTTATCCTTACATATCTGCTCACTTCTTCATCTATAACTGTTAATATACTCTTTAAACTAGACTCCTTGACTACCCTACACTCACCACATCTGAGCATATGTGATGCCTTACCACCTACTATTATGGGCATCTCTTTACTGTAACTACTCCTCAGTATCCTTACAAGCCTATCTACCCGTTCTACATTATCCTCCATGGTAACAGATAGTAGTAGGGCATCTGGGTCCTTGTATCTAACATAATCTATTATCACATCCCTAGGGGTAGATGGTGCTATATTCAGTACTCTATAGCCTTTACATGTGAGTAGAGACTCGAGCATATTAGATGCTATGCTATGGAGGTCACCGTATGGTGTAGCTATAACTATCAACCCTTTACTCTTGTCATTGGAGCATAGACTAGTTATTGACTTGATCACTGTATTTACTGTATTGCTACATACATGCTCAATCGCTATGCCTAGTTTATTCTTCATCCATAGCTCTCCTACTATATCTAACGCTGGTATTATAAGCTCCTCATAGAACCTTAAAATGCTATCCACGCTCCCATCGTTGTAGAATCTATTGAATATATCTAGAATCTTCTTAGAATCACCAGAGGCTAGTAACTCAACTAACCCCCTCTTATCTATGCTTATTGTGTCCATTATATCCTCATTAACCCTATTGCCCTTACTAGATATTCTATAATCTGATATGAATGAGATTACCTTGGGATCGTTTCTATACTCCATCGGTATACTCTCTAGTGAGATGTTATCTACTCTTCCTAGGTACTTTATAGTAACCTGTCTAGGCTGCTTACTCTCTCTATCCCATACACTCTCTACCAGATATGCGTACTCCTTACCCTTTATCCTCTTCAACCTTATGTAAGCCATGAGTATACTATGTGCAAGGAATAAATAAACATAGTGGTAATGATGTATTTAGTGCCAACTCGAGTCTCTGTTTATAGTACCATGATTCATATAGCTGTTACTACAGTGCCTTTGCATGAATCAGCATATCCATGTATCGCTCATCTATGACCTTTCTATGATATGTGTAGTATGATCTCTTCTTACTTATCTTCTCTATTATCCTCTGCTTTATGATTGATAGGTCTTCATCACTAGGACTCCAGTCGTTCAGAAGCTCTCTAGGATACATGCTGATATCCACCAACTTGGATGCCCTATAACCTCTAGCAGACATCTCCTCCCTTATGGCATCATGCCTCCTCTTTATATAGAGCAGTTTATCCTTGAAGAACTTCATATGCCCCTTGCCTAGTGTGAACCTCTCTACTCCCATACAATCTTTCTTAGGATACCTTCTAACATACGCTAGAAGCATGAGTATCTCATTGTACTCTGCTATGAGATGCTGATCCGTAAGGTACCTTGGATGTATAATGTTTATCCTAACCATAATGATACCACGTATGCTACTATCACTCCATAGATTAGGTGCATTATTAGGCTCAGTATGGATGGTTTATAGCCTAGTGGATGTTTGGTTATCGATACACCAGTGATGGGTTTATGTATAGGTGCTAGTGTCAGTATCCATAATAGCACTCCATATAGTATGCCTAGGATACCTGTATCAAGCGCTCTTAGTACATCGAACCATGATATGAACAGTGCATAGAATAGTGCTGCGAGACCGCCGTTAAGGAAGTGTAAAATCAGTCCCTCTCTAATCAATCTGTTAGGATCATTCTTAAGGATCATGGCCATAAGGCATTGATTCTCATGCCACTCAAGTACTCCTAGCATACCCCATCTCTTGAAGAAGTAGTACTGTGGTATGGATACTACTGCTGTGCCTATGCATCCTGCTATGAAACCTACGAGTGCCTCGTGTATGCTCTCACCCCCTTCCTTATACACCCATGCTTACTGCTCATCACACTACCTACAGTAAGGTTAAGTATGGATGCTATGAGTAGTAGTATAGAGATCTCCATACTATGGTTATTCGTTAGTGCATAGATAGGTACATAGAATGGGGTCAGCATGCTTGCAAGTGGACCTGCAAGGTACATCGCTGTGTATCCAAGTCTAGAGTTCTTGCTATTGGTTCTATCTATCTTAAGTCCTAATGCTATGAAGAGCAGTCTATACCTTGGGGGTAAGCGTACTGCATTAACTATATTTGATAGACCTATGTAGTAGTGGGAGAACCTTATACCAACCATCCTACCTACTACAAGGTGCGCTATATCGTGGGTGAAGAACCATAGTAAGATCCATGCTAGAGGGAGTAGTATCAACTCTGCCCATAGTATATCTGGAGTAAAGAATGGGATGATAAGTGCCAATGCTATCATAACAGAAGAGAGTATGGTGCCATTACGCATGCTTATGACTGTAGGATTCCTTATCCTATATCTATTCTCTATAGTGTTAGTATCTAAACCCTCTCCATCGAATAGTCCTCTTATAAGTTCATTCCTATACTCAAGTATATTACTTATCATCCTAATGGCTAATCTATCCCCTATAGAGCCTAGGATGGTACTGAACTCTATCCTATCGTGCATGACACATCTACCATCTACAGTGTATACTCTATGGGTATGCCTCCAGTACCTGAATGGTGAGTCTATAGCCTCATCTACGAACCCATATGGAGGGTTGAACTCCTTTATTACAGTATGCCATGTGAATACCTGCCCTAGTAGCCTTGCACTCATCTTAACCACTGAGCCCTCCCCTATCTCATCAGGCATCTCTAGTACTCTGAACCTCATCTCCTTCGGATACACACGCTCTATATTCTTCGGGTTGGATATGAACCTGAATACCTCATCTATGTCTGCCTTCAACTCTACACTAGACTCTACCACTGCCATAGTTGTACATATACATCTGGATATAATTACTCTTTGGCATCAGCTATAATAGTGCCTAACTGGTATTATCATCTATGAATGTGATGGTAATGGCATAATTAGCACTTTAGATTTATTTAGAGTCTATCCTTGAGTATATCAACTATATACTCTGCTATAGCAGGTGAGGATGTGAACCCTGGTGACTCTATGCCTATTAGGTGTATAAAGTTGTATGGATAATACAATCAGTAACCAGATTCATAGAAGCGTTCATCAAACTCTATAACCTAGAAATCAAACTTGGTTTATCTTGACAATTCCATAATGCTTATAATAATAGTATTTATGCTAAAAATAATAGTAGAGGAGCTTTTATAAGTGAATTATATGATATCGAACGTTTCCTTGAAAACTATAAGCATATAAAGGGGTAGTAGTTTGGATGGCGCATGGTATTATATTGGTATACAAAAATTTGTTGAGTTTATAAACGTATTAAAATCTGATCTCGACGAAATAGATAAAATAATAATTGAAATGAATGGTTTAGCAGAAAATTTAATTAAGATATTAGATAATATGTCTAGAAGACTTAAAAAAGAATACCATCTTCCACCATCGCAGGATGTATCGAAAACAAGATATTTTATATAGATCACGATATTTAGTATAAAAATACTTAAATGTTGATTTAAGTTATTCAACATAATGAATCTGAAAGTTACCTAGAATTATCTATTAGAGGTGTCTCATAAAGCATATCACTAGCGATACAAACCTTAAATACTTCTTCTCCTTACTTGATGTAATGGCTGTTGGTAATAGTAGCGATGCTAGTCAAGACGATACAAGAAGGAATGATGAACTTGCAACCGTAGAATCTAAGCATGTAATCTGCTCTTATAGCATCCCTTAATAGTGCAGCAGCCCTCTTGCAACCATTAATATCAACCATGTATCTGCCTATACTTATACCATAATCTACATCTGAATGATCTTTAACCAAGGCTAGATTTATTGTAGAGTTGGTTATTAAATCAATGAACTCAAAGCCTCTCCTAATTCCATTAACCCTTATCTCCCTAGCAATCAATGCATATAAATTAACTCCAACATCCCTTAGGTTGGATGCTACTTTAAGTAGCAGTGTACTCTTACCTACCCTAGGTTCTCCAGTAATTACTAACAGCATGAAGTATTAGCCTTACCCTTATTATATTAAATTTAAATTACTTTATAATCTTGTTTGAATCAATGAATGCTAGTAGTAGTAATGATTATAGCCTAATTGAGATAACTGAAGGTAATACTAGATTAATAGTACCTAAGGAGGCATTAGAGGAGAGTGTACCACCTAAGCAACCTGCATTCTATAACCCAGCAGCAAGGCTTAACAGAGATATATCTATAATAGCATACAATTCATTAATAAATGATGTAGGTTTAAGGGAGCGTACATTTGCTGATGCATTATCAGGGCTTGGTGCAAGATCCATAAGGGTAGCAAATGAGGTTAAAGGTATTGAAGAGGTATACATAAACGATGTTAACCCATTTGCAGTATCATTAGCAGAGAGGGCAGCTATGCTTAACAACGTACATGCTAAATGCAGATTCAGTATAAATGATGCATGTAGATTCTTAATAGAGCACTCCTCAAGGGGCTCTAGGTTTGGTATAATAGATATAGATCCATTTGGTACACCTGCCCTTTATGTTGACTGTGCATTAAGAGCAGTGATAGATGAGGGTATGATAAGCATGACTGCAACAGATACACCAGTTCTTAATGGTATATACCCTAAGGTTGCATTAAGAAGATACTATAGCAATAGCATAAAGTGCGAGTTCTCAAATGAGATAGGAATTAGACTAATGCTAGGTATGCTTGCTATGGTAGCATCTAGGCTTGAGATGGGTATAAAGCCTTTATTTGTACAGAGTACAAGGCATTACATGAGGGTATATGCTCAAGTTAATGTAGGTGCAAGGTATGCAGATACCATGCCAGATATGCTAGGCTATGCACATTACTGCAATACATGCAAGATTAGATGTGTAAGCAATTTAGATGAGTGCAAGGTTATATGCAAGAACTGTAATAAAGAGATGAGTAGCGCTGGTAGATTATGGGTAAAGGCAATTATGGATAGTTCCTTCGTAAATAAAATGTATAATATATCTAATACATTTGCAGGTTTTATGGATAAACAATGCATAACTATATTAAATATAGCAAAGGATGAGTTGACTGATACACCTTTATACTACACATTAGATGAGATATCAAGGATCCTTAAGATGAGACCCATAAGCATCCAAGATATGATAAGCATGCTAAAGGCTAATGGCTTCAAGGCATCAAGGACAAGTTTAGCATTCAAAGGCTTTAGGACAGATGCTAGCATAGATGATATACTTAAGATTATTAAGGATTATAATTATAATAAATAAAGTCTTAATTATTGCATGGTTTAGATTATATTAGTTATTAACCTCGTTACTTAACAGAACAAAATAATAAAAATTTTTATATTATTATCTAAGGTATGCTCTCTGCTATCCTAAGTATCTCCTTTACTGGTAGCTTAGCCCATATAGTATACATGACCTTATCCTTAGCATGGTAGAAGGTTACAAACCCTGGACTCTTGATATCATCCTCCTCAACAACCATCTTATCCTTAACATTACCATCTTTATCATTGAATATGTATACACTATAAGCCTTTGTAGGCTCTCTAGCCTCACCTATATAATCATTAACCTTTACTATCCTTACAACTGGTATAGTGCTCTCTGGCTTATCTATTAGCTTTGCAGCATTAGGTATTACACTATTCCACTCTTCAACCTTTCCAGTAAATATGCTAATGGATCCTTATCTATATCCCTTAGAGTAGACTCTACCTCTTTAGATTGAATGTTAACAACATTTATAGCAATTATATCATCAGTGAATCCATTAGGAATTATTCCATGGCACATAGGCTCCTTTGAGTAGTATAATGCAACACATCAGCTATCCTCTGACCTCTCTGCTGCTGAGAATGAGTATGGATCAACAACCTCTAACCTGTATCCTTCTGGCAAGTATGTTGGTTCCTTCACAGGGAAGCTTAGTTTAACCTCGCTCAATGACTTTGGTTCACATTGATACTCTGTAGCCTTTGCTTTAGTTGTACTTAGTAATGGACTCTCTTCATTTATCAATGCTAGCACTACTGTTGCTGATATTATCAAAGGTATTATGAATAATATTGCATTCATACTACTACTCTCACCTTATGGTTCTCCAGGGGTATTAAGCGCATTTCTACATCCTTGCTTATACATTAAACACAGATATTAATAACATTTATCTAAAAAGATCCAAGTGTCTATTAATTATGAGTGGCATATTTGTAACTGGTACAGATACAGGTGTAGGGAAGACATACATAACAGCAGCATTAACATATGCCTTACGTAAAGATGGTATAGATGCTATAGCAATGAAGCCTATAGCTACAGGGAGTGATGTTAATAAAGGTATATTCAAATCCCTTGATGCTGTTATCCTTGCCAAATACTCAAATGCAGATAACAATGAGTATGAACTTATCAACCCTGTCTTCCTTGCTGAAGAGGCTTCACCATACATGGCAAGCAAGATGCTTAACACTAGCATAGATATAGGCAAGGTGTTAAATGCATACAATGAACTTAAGAAGAGGCATGAGTTCATACTTGTTGAGGGTATAGGAGGTATAATGGTTCCTATACGTAAGGGTTACTATGTAGCAGATCTTATAAGGGATCTAGGCTTACCTGTGCTTATAGTTGCTAAAGCAAGGTTAGGCACAATAAACCATACAATGCTTACAGTAATGGCATGTAAAGAGTACAAACTTAACATATTAGGCATAGTTATTAACATGATAGATTATAGCAATAAGGTTGAGGCTAACACACCAAGCATAATAGAAGAGCTTAGCAGTGTACCAATAATAGGTTGTGTGCCATTGATAAGCAACATAAGTATAGATAAGATACCAGAGATAGCAGAGCATATAAGGTATGATCTTATTATAACATGAATCTTAATAAGTAACATAGGTTATCCAACTCCTATGCTTACAACTACTGAGCATATGCTAGATGTATGTAGTAAATCTGTTAGCAAGGCATTACAGCAAGGTGCAGATGAGGCTGAAGCATATATGGTAGATAAGGAGATAATAACTGTAAGGCTTGCAAGATCAAGTATAGTTGAAGCAAAGGCAGTAAGGGATAAAGGGTTAGCATTAAGGATAGTTAAGGATAAGAGCATCTCTGGCTCAAGCACATCTATGCTAGATGATGAGCATATACAGAGTGCAATAGATAATGCGTTAAGTAATGCTAAGGTTATGCAAAGGAAGGAAGAGTGGGTATCTTTACCAAGTGCAAGTAAGATTAGTAGTATAAACAACTGCTATGATAATACAATAGTTAATATGGGTGTAGATGATGTTGTTAGATTAGCATATACAATATTAGATGCTTCTCATGAAGGGCTTTTAGTATCTGGTGTGGTTCATGTTGTTAAAGAGCATGTATGCATAGCTAACAGCAATGGTGTAAGCGTTAAGGATAAGGCAACATACATAGTAGGTAATGTTACTGCTGATCTAGAGTTAGATGATGGTAAAGAGCATACTGCTAGCAGGGTTAGTGGTGTTGGTTTTAATGCAAGTAGGATGCTTAGATCCTTTAATGCTGAGTCTATAGCAAGGGAGGCAAGTAGCATGGCTATAAGATCAAGGGATGCAAGGAGGTGTGAAGATGGAGTATATAGTATAATATTTGAGCCTTATGCATTAGGAGAACTACTCTCATTTGTCTTTGCTTACAACTTCAATGCTAAAGCATACCAAGATAAGAGGAGTTGCTTGTATGGCAAGATAGGCGAGAGGGTTGCTTTTGATGGGCTCTCATTGTTAGATGAGCCTATTATAGAGGATGCATTAGGTAGCAAGCCATTCGATGATGAAGGTATAGCAACATACAACAAGCATGTAATAGATAGAGGTGTATTCAAAGGGCTTGTATACGATTCATTCTATGCTTACAAGGATAAGGTAAACTCCACTGGTAATGCTGTTAGGGCAGGATACCCTGTAGGTAGAGGTGTAAATGCATTACCCTATCCTTCATTTCATAATATAGTTGTTGCTAATGGAGACTATAGTATGGATGAGATGATCAAGGATACAAGGCATGGGTTAATAGTTGGTAGGTTATGGTATACTTACCCTGTTAACCCTGAGCAAGGAGACTTCTCATGTACAGCAAGGAGTGGAATATTTGAGGTTAGCAATGGAGAGGTAATAGGGGCAAGGAGGATGGTTAGAATAGTTGATAACCTTAAGAGAGTGCTTATGAGTATATCAGCAATAGGCAAGGATAGTAAGCAGATACTCCAATGGCATGCTATACCATGCATAACCCCTAGCATAAGGGTTGATGGTGTAAGAGTAGTACCATTATAAACCTAACAATTATGATTATTAACAGATGTATTCGCTATTAGATCTCTACATCTATACTCTCCTTACAGTTAATGCTAGAGAACCTCCTATGATACCAAGTAATGAACCTATGATACTGCCTACCATGAATAAACTTGCTAGAGATGATACAAGTATTATTGCTCCCAAGATTCTTGCATCACTAACTCTTGATAACAATACTCCTGCTGCTATAACAGATACTGAGGATATAACCCCTGCTGCTACTACACTAAAGCTATAGGGTGTAGCAATCATATCAGTGCTCATCCACATCCTCATCCACATACCCATAGGCATACCCATATGCATAGGCATACCTGTATACATAGGCATGTATAATACTATCAATGAGTTAATAAGCATGAATGCACCAGCTATAAGTGATATTATCATAGAATAGATATGATCCTTATACCATCTATTGCTTCCCTACCCTCTGTTATATTCATACAATTACCATATATGATAATCAACCCCTATCAGGGAAGTGCATTTTGCTAACCTTATAGTATATAACCTCTCCTCTCCTCTCTATAACAGCCATTATAGGCTCCTTGCCCATGGTGCTTATCTGCTCAACTATACTACTTAATGTATCTATCTTAACCTCTCTACCTTCATTAAGTGCAAATACAACATACCGTGCTGGTTTACTGCTATAATCTCCTCTGTAATAAACTCTAAAGTCATTATTGAACCCGAATCCCTCTCTTACAACATAACCCCTACTCCTTAGATCCCTGTATATAAGGAATTTTGTCCATGCAGAGTTATCATACTTTAATGCTTCATCAACGAGCTCATCAAATGTTAATATTCTACCTTTATCTTTAACGATAATCTTGCTAGTGTAAAGCAAGTATAATGCCTCATACATGTATAAGTAGTAACGCTCTACTCCGTCTATCTCTTCTTTATATCCATACCCTCTCCTTGCTAACTCATCTATACTGCTCTTACTGCTTACAATAACCCTACCATCTACGACCTCTCCCTGTATAGATTGATCCTCTATCTCTTTATCTTTAGCATTACTCTTTACATTATAATCATCTCCCATAAGATTCTCATCCCTAGCCATAGCATTCCCCCTTTCATACTCATCAACCTTGCTTCTATGCCCTTTAACCATAACGATTAAATTCTATCATGCTAATTTAAGTATTCTATGAAGGGTAGGAACTATAGAGCTGCTGTTGGTATGCCTTATGTTAGGAGGGAGTATATAGCAGGTGTACCACAACCAAAGATAGCAAAGTTCACTGGAGGTACACCAGGAGAGTATGGGTATAAGGTAATGCTTGTATCAAATGATACAAGGGCTCAGGTAAGGCATAATGCGTTAGAAGCAGCAAGGGTAGCAGCAAATAAGGTTATGCAGAAGATAGGTGAGAGCTCTTACTTTAGCATACTAAGAGTTTATCCTCATATAGTGCTAAGAGAGAATAAGATGATAGCTGCTGCTGGTGCAGATAGATTGCAAGAGGGTATGAGGAGGGCATTTGGTAAGCCAGTAGGTTTAGCAGCAAGGGTAGATAATGGACAGGTTATCATAGAGATACATGTAAATGAGCAGCATCTTAATACAGCTAAAGAAGCACTTGAGGTAGCATCAAGCAAGTTACCTATAAAGACAAAGATAGTAGTAGAGAAGCTTGTAACTGCTAAATGATCAAACATATTGTATTAAAGAATATAATAATGATATGTTTATCATTAAAATAATTTATGAAGAGTAATGGTGTACGTAAAGCAATAATAATTGGTGCTGCTGGTAGAGACTTCCATAACTTTAATGTATTCTTTAAGGATAATCCTAGGTATAGGGTTGTAGCATTCACTGCTGCTCAGATACCATATATAGAGAATAGGGTTTATCCTAGGGAACTTGCAGGTTCTTTATATGAGCATGGTATACCAATATACCCAGAGCATATGCTTGAGGAGTTGATAAAGAGGTATGATGTTGATGAGGCATTCTTCTCATACAGTGATGTATCTCATGAGCATGTTATGCATATTGCATCTAGAGTTCTTGCATCTGGGGCATCATTCACACTACTTGGTATGAAGGATACGCAACTTAAAGCAAGTAAGCCAGTGATTGCTGTTACTGCAACTAGAACTGGTGCAGGGAAGAGCACTATAGCAAGGCTTGTTGCTGATACTGCTAGAAGCAAGGGCTTAAGGGTAGGTATAGTTAGGCATCCAATGCCTTATGGAGAGTTCAATGCTGTACAGCATATAAAGAGCATAGATGATCTTGATAGACTAACGCTTGAGGAGGAGGAAGAGTATATAGCATATTTAGAGCATGGATATAGTGTATTTGCTGGAGTAGATTACAAGCAAGTACTTAAAGAGGTTGAGAGCATATCAGATATAATAGTATGGGATGGAGGCAATAACGATCTACCATTCTTTAAACCTGATCATACAATAGTTGTTACAGATGCATTAAGGCAAGGGCATGAGTTAAGATACCATCCTGGAGAAGCAAATCTAAGATCTGCTGATACAATAGTTATAAGCAAGGCTAATCTAGTAAGCAACAAGGATGCTTTAGATACTTTAATTGATACATGTAAGAGTATTAATAGCAAAGGTAAGATATTTCTACTCTCATTACATGCTACACTTGATACTAAAGATGCTAATGCTATAATGGGTAAAAGGGTAGCAGTGGTTGAGGATGCACCAACTGTTACACATGGGGAGATGAGTTACTCATTAGGTATGCTCGTTGCTAAGATGCTGAACTGTAAAGTAGTTGATGGCAGATACTATGCAAAGGGTTCTATAAAGGATGCGTATGAGAAGTATCCTTGGATTAAGGATATTATACCAGCATTAGGTTATGCTAAGGAGCAGTTGAATGATCTGCAAGATACATTGAATTCTATAGATTGTGATTATATAATAGTAGGAACTCCAGCAGATATAGCAAGGAGGCTAAGATTGAATAAGCCTACAGTTAGGCTAAGGGTAAGTGTAGATGATTATACACATAAGCAAAGGTTTAGGGAGTACATTAGTGCTATCATAGATGGCTTGATTAAGTATATTAAATAAAATAATAATAATGATTAATATAATGATTAATATATGAACCCATATTATCATCAAGGCGAGCGGTGGTCGTCTAGCATGGTCTAGGACACCAGCCTGCCACGCTGGTAACCCGGGTTCAAATCCCGGCCACCGCATCCAATCTACGTTTCATATCCATTATAATATGATGTAGAGAAGAGATGTCTACAAGCTAGAGCAGAAGTTGCGATACTGGATAAATAGGGTACGTATGGATAGCATGCTATCTGAAGCAGATAAGAAGATATCTTAAAGTTCATAGACTTCATGCAGAGAGAGGTCTTAACTATATATAGGTTCTATCTACCATTTAGTAATGAAGATATTAGTTGTAGCAGTAATAGTACTTGTGCTTACCATACTGATATATGGGTGAGAATATGGTCAAGAAGGGTATAATAATAGTAGCAGCAGTAAGTATAGGTATAGCAGTTGTTGCATATCTAAGTCTCTTCACTACTACAGGTGTATTCGAGAGTAAGACATACATTAATTTCTCTGAGATACCAATTACTCTAGAAGAGATAGCTAGAACATCTGAGGTAATAGTGATAGGTAAGGTTGGTAGTACAGTTGG
>NitroFF_111_pt1 | contig 167512 bp, 188 predicted proteins | sample FaiFalFF_MnMetaG_2_FD_61375 | JGI IMG/M metagenome (IMG submission 61375) | reverse complement strand
TCAAATTAAAAATATGAATGTATAGGGCGGGTGGTCTAGCATGGTTAGGACGTGGCTCTCACACAGCCAAGGTCAAGGGTTCAAGTCCCTTCCCGCCCATCATTATATATTGGTATGAGTGTGTACAACTACAAGCAGAGGATAGAGTGCATGGAACATAATTCAGAAGGTTACGCATATTTAACTAAAGACAAGACTTTCAGATGAGTATGCACTAAATAAGATCATGATGGATTCTCATTAATGTATCCCAACTAGACTTACTTTAGTTTAGCCTTGATAGTATTAACCAGCTCTGTTAAATTATCCTTTAGTAGTTCAAGGAAATCATAAAACTCCTTATCGTTTGGATCTCTACCAAGTATTCTTCTATGCTGATAATAGAATGAGTTATATACTCTTCCTATTATTATACCTAGCATAATTGCATCATTTATTGATAAATCCTTTATGCTATTGTTAATTATCTTAACAATCTCATTAATCCTATGGGTATCAGATACACTCTCCTTTATCTTTGCATTAATTATTCCTTTTATCCTATCTTCCATATTAATCTATTAGGCTACAAAATAAATATAGTTTAATAACTCTAACTATCTTCTTTGATGCATTAAGGCATTACTAAGGTTAACATTGACTAACTTAGCATAGACATCATACTCTTTACTAGGATCACCTCTAAGCCCATAGGTATATGCTATACAGTTACCCAAGCATCCACAACGCTCACATATTGGCTGTGGCATGTTAGGATCAGCACTGCCCATGCTGCATGGGCTCTTTATCCTACCAAATGCATCAACAGCAACACACATCCAGTTAGGGCATCTTGCACCCCATGGTCTTCTAAATGTATTCAACTGTGGTATTGTATTTAATATGAATGTGTAGTACTCCTTCTTAAGCCTTATAAGCTCATCTATAACCTCATCCCTCTCTTTACCAAATGGTAGCCATAATGGATCGTTCTCACTGAATGGTGTGTAGAACTGGAATACCAAGCCCTCAACAAGGTCTATCCACTCATTAACCATATCTTTAACATACTTGTAGTTTAATGTATTTATGGTCATGTTAACTGTAGTATAGAAGCCTTTTCCTTTCTTACCATATGTACTTGTGAACTCTCTTACATTGTTCTTTATCTTATCGTATGTCTTACCCCTAATCATATCATGCACTTCCCTAGGACCATCAACCGATATTATGTATAGCACTATGCCCTTAAAGAACCTTATAGGCATGGTACCATTTGTAACTACAGTGCATTTACCATACATCTCATTGCTAAAGAGTTCTATAACATCTGGTCTAAGGTAAGGCTCGCCTCCAAGCAAGTATACATGGGTTACATTGAACCTCTTCTTGAATATCTCATCTATCACATGCTTCCATCCCTCAAGGCTTAACTCCTGCATGCTTGAGTTCCTACTCATCCACCAGTAGCAGTGTGAGCAGTGCAGGTTACAGTAGTTTGTTATATCCGCTGAGCCATAGAATGGTGTTCTCTTCCCTAGCATGGATTTTATTGCCTTACCATATATATGCCAATACTGCTTATCGAACAGTAGATTTATAATATTCTTTGCATCATAGGCATTAACCATAATTTTAATTTATATGGTTGATATTTAAAGTTTATTTTATTATGGTAGGAGGCTTATTTGTAATAATAATGCATTATACTTTATGCTATTGCTTCTTACTGGTATATGCCTAAAGTATGTATGCTAACTTACACACTAATGCATATCTTGATATGCATTATTACTTATGGTATGGCTGCAATAAGCCTAAGCAACAATAACAACAAGACAAGGAAGCATAGGAGAGGTATACTAGGTATAGAGTCTGCAATAGTAATGATAGCATTCGTTGTAGTAGCAGCAGCATTGGCATTTGTTGTATTGAATGCAGGCTTTGGTACTACACAGAAGAGCAAGACAACGATAAGTGAGGGATTAAAGTCAGCAACTGGAGCAGTAGAGGTAGCAGGACTGGTAACTGGTAAGAAGGCAACTTTTACACTGCAAAACGATTCTTCTGTTACAGCACTTGAATACTACAGCATACCAATAAAGCTTGCTAGTGGTGCTAATTCTGTTAATCTACAACCAGAGTTAACTGCAGTGAAGTACTTCAGTAAATCAGTATCATATGATAATATATACAAAGGCGTAGTATTCGCTGCAAGCGGTAATGGAGCCTTCACAAATGTTAATGACGCTATAACAAAAGCAAATACTGATGGCATATGCAACTATACTGCAGCAAGTGGAGCAGTTCCTAGCAAAGCAGATAAGACATGTGCATTCATATGGTTCAGTAATATAGTAGGAACACAAAATAAGATACTTGATGGAGGAGAGGTTGCAGTACTAACTATAGTATTTAAGGCAGTAGATACTGATGATCCTGCAGATAATAAGATAAATGCACATGAGAGACCATTACAGAATGATATGCTTCATGTAGAGCTTATACCATCAAGTGGATCAGTGTTAACAGTAGAGAGAACTGTTCCTGTATTGACTACAGATGTAGTTAACATGGGTTAAGCAGAGTGAATCACAAAACCATAATTGATTATTTTTTATATTTTTATATTCTTTTATTTTTGCAATCTGAAATATTATTAGAATTAAATGAACTTGCTCATCATTAGTAAGTATGCATCATTGATTGTATTTATTTAACATCAATAAACTCTGATACTGATAACCTTCTACGAGTTAGAATGCATGCAAGACATAATAATGTTTGTAATCGTACTTACATACTAAAGCCTATCTATGCTATAGAGTAATCTATTGCATGGCAGGAATGCCTGTAGCAACAAGGAAGCATAGGAGAGGTATACTAGGTATAGAGTCTGCAATAGTAATGATAGCATTCGTCGTAGTAGCAGCAGCATTAGCATTTGTTGTATTGAATGCAGGCTTTGGTACTACACAGAAGAGCAAGACTACTATAAGTGAGGGATTAAGGTCAGCAACTGGAGCAGTAGAGGTAGCAGGGCTTGTACAGGGTAGAGGAAATACTGCTGCTAATCCACCAGTGTTACAGTTCTACTCAATACCAATAAAGTTAGCATCTGGAGCAGGTGAGGTTAATCTGCAGAAGGATTTAACTGCAGTAAGGTACTCCAGTAAATCAGTATCATATGATAATATATACGCAGGTCCAAACAGAGTAAGTGCTTCATTCAGTGATGTATTATCAATGTTAAATAAAGTTAATAAGGCTGATTGCACATTCAGCAATTCGCCTGGAACTCCAATATGGACTGGTAGTGCATATAATGCACCAGATAAGACATGTGCAATAGTATGGTGGAGTAACTCTATACAGGACAATGATATACTTGATGGTGGTGAGGTAGCAGTACTAACAATAGTATTCAAATCAGGTGATCAACCACAGCAGTTAGATGTATTAAAGAGCGAGTTAATAATCTCTGGAGGCTCAGTACTTACAGTTGAGAGGTCAGTACCGGAAATAACAACCACTGTAGTTGACCTAGGCTAAAGAAAAGGAGTGAGAAGGAGATGAACATGAGCAGTAAAATAAAACCCCTTAATTTTTTTGTTATAATAAACAATAAGATAAATTCATCATCAAGGATACTGCTTACTGGTATGCTATTATCATTATTATGGTTCATTATATATTATAATGCTAGAGAGTACTTCTTCCATCCATTGTACTTTGTTATGCCCTCATTGCTTATAATACTAATACTGATTATATTACCTAAACTTGCTTCTAAAGGTAATAATAATGCTAACAATATCTTAGAAGGAATAGATACTAGTAATATGCAGATTGAGCAAGTGCAATTATCATCTCAAGAATTATCACAATCTCAAGAGCAGCCAGTAACAGCAGGCAATAGCAATCAAGTAGCAATAGATGAGTCTTTAATACAGCAATTGATAGATGAGAAGATAAATAGCATTGCATTAGAGTTCAATGAATCAAAGCAGAAGGTTAATGATGCATTAACTACAGTAAATAATATAAAGACAGATATTGAGAACCTAAAGAAGAGTATAAAGGAGCTAACAGAAGCATTTGAGACTACTCTGGTAGACTTTAAGGCATTTCAGGCAGAGATAGCTAATCCATTGAACTTCATGCGTAAATACTTTGATCAATTGGATATAAAGAATCTATCAGATCCAACATTACCATTGCAGCAATCAGATATAAATACATCCAATAACAATGGATACAACAATGGTAATGATGAATATAGCAATGGTAACAGTAATGGCAAAGCATTATCAAAGGATAATGCATTGGATGATATAAAAAATAATCATGATAATGGCAAAGGAAATAATAGTAAGAATAATAATGAGAATAAAGACAGTCCAATCAAAGATATAATAACATTAGCAGAGTCAAATGGAATAACACTATCAAAGCTTATGGAACTAATACTAACAATAGGGGATTTCATGAGGGTATTTGGTAATGAGTATGCAAAGATATTAGATGTACAATGCAAGTTGCTTAACCTAAGCAGGGAGGCTGAGAAGATAGTGTATAGCATAGTTGATATGCTGAGCAAGTCAACATTAACTGCTGAAGAATGTGTAATATCATTGTATAAATTAGCATCTGTTCTAGGATTCAATGATAGCAATGCTGATACTATATATGCAAGGGTAAAGATGAGTGTTAAGAGCGAGCATCATAATGCGAGGAGATTAGATGATGGCAGGAGTTTAAGTTAATAGATGGATGGAAGAATGGAAGGAGTGATAGAGCATGGTTAATGCTGTATTTACAGAGAGCATACTGCTAATAGCATCATTAACCATAGCAGGTATATTTGCTAGCATGATTATAAGCAAGAGTTCAGCAGTACAATCATTGTTTGCTACACAGACACAGGTGCAAAGGGATATAATGCTAACAAACATAAAGATTGTTTATGTTAACGCTAATGCAGATAATAACATAGTTAAGGCATATGTTAAGAATATTGGCATTAATCCTATAGTTAGTTTAGATAGCGTAGATGTATACTTTGGAGAACTTAACTCACTCTCAAAGATACCATATAATACAGCAAGTGCACCAAAGTGGATATACTCAGATAGCAGCAATACATGGAATCCAAAACAGACTAGAGAGTTAGTAATAACATTAGATTATAATCTACAAGCAAATAAGACATACATGCTTAAGGTAGTATTGCATAATGGTATAGCAGATGAGTACATCTTCTCAACATAGATGATCTAGAATGGGGTTCAGCATAGTTATCTCATCAGCAGTAATCTTCATATCATTATTTGCATCTCTAGCAATTATATTATCTATTGTAAGTAGCATTTATAAGACAAACGATGCAATTGTAAACAGCGCAAAGGTAAATAGCCAGATTAATAACACTAGCATAAGGATAAGCAGTATTACATTAGATACAAATGATAGGAAGCATATAACAATAACATTAAACAATGATGGGAAGAGTAAGTTATTCAACTATACATACTTTGATTTAATTGTAACATATGATGCAGATATTAATGGTAATATGACACAGGTTACAGAGCAATTAAGGTATAGTGACTCATCCCTATCATACGGGCAATGGATAATTAGCATACAGAATGATATAGTAGATCCTAAGATATTGAATCCTAATGAAGTAGCAATTATAGATGCTATGCTTAGCAATGACGTTGCATCAAATGGAAGGGTAATTGTTACAATTAGTACAGATAATGGTTCAATAGCAACATTAGCAATACAACTATAAGTAAGGTGATAATGATATGGTTACAATAGTATCAACCACAAATGAAGAGATTGATAGACAGTTAGGAGGAGGTTTACCTTTACCATCTTTAATACTCATAGAGGGAGAGCATGGTAGTGGGAAGAGTGTAGTAGCAGCACTATTCATGTATGGTATGCTTGCTAGCAATATGAGAGTATTAATGATAAGTGAGAATAACATAAAGGAATACATTGATAAGATGAAATCTGTAACATACAACTTCTCAATACCATTCCTTAAGAAGAACCTTGTTATAATGCCCCTCTATGTCTATGGTGCAAAGTGGTCAAAGGAGCATGCAAAATATCTCTTACCAATAATAAGCAAATTCATAAATGCAAATGCTGATAAATTTAATGCTGTTGTAATAGACTCATTATCACTATTAACCATGTATGCTGAGCAAGAGTCTGTACTTGATTTCATAACAAGATGTAAGAACCTTGTTACCAATGGAATAAGTGTATTACTTACTGCACATCCTTCATCAATAGATGTAAGCATAGGCTCCCAGCTTAGAGCAGCAGCAGACTGCTACATAAGACTAAGGTCAGTTAACATAGCTGGTAAAGATGTTAAATCAATGGAGATTGTAAAGCTGTTAGGAGCAAAGGGCAATGTAAATGCACAGTTCAGCTTTGAGGTTAGTAACTCATTTGGTTTAAAGATAGTGCCAATAGCAATGGCAAATACATAGTTCATATTAGCTAGAATGTGATTATTATGCAACTGCAGGTAAGTAATAAGAAACTGCAGGAGATTATAAAAAGGCTACCTTATGTGAAGGAATATCTAGAAAGGTTAGTTAACGATGGTTATGCATTACCAACATTCTATGAGAGACTAGAAGATTCTTTAAAGTTTGTTAAGAAACCAAACGTTCTTTACCCTATAAGTGAGTATGTGCTTATACATGTTAATGCATTAAAAGAGAGTGCTGATGGTTATATGCTTTACAATGTAATAGAACCCCCAGAGCCTCATCCATTGCTCATGCAAGCAGTAAGCAAGATATTTGCTATACATGCTGGAACCATAAAGCCACCAACAGAGTACCAAGAGAAGTTTCTTTTGCTAGATGAGTTCCTAGCAAATACATGCATTAAGGTTAACAGCTACGTTGATTACAGCAAATCATTAACCAAGGATAAGAATAAGGTGTATGTTAACGTTAATGACTTTGAGTACTTGAAGTATCATTTCATAAGGAAGAGGATAGGATTAAGCATACTTGAACCTTTCTTAACGGATCCTTACTTGGAGGACATATCACTTATAGGCAATGGGAATGTTTATGTTGTACACAAGTTGTTTGGTCCATTGAAATCATCTGTATGGTTAAGCAATGATGATATTGAAGAACTTATGATAAATATGGCTGAGCAGATAGGCAAGACCGTATCACATGCAAGACCTGTAGTAGATGCTACACTACCAGAAGGCTCTAGAATAAACATAGTTTTTGGTAAAGATATTAGCAGGAAAGGTACAAATGCTACAATAAGAAGGTTTGCTAGCGTTCCATTATCTATAACCCAAGTTGTAGCATCAAATACTATGGATGCTAGAGAAGCAGCATACCTATGGATGATGATAAATGAGGGAATGAACATATTTGTATGTGGTGAGACAGCAAGTGGGAAGACTACAACTCTAATGGCATCATGTGCATTCATAAACCCAAACTGGAAGATAGTTAGTATTGAGGATACGCCTGAGTTAACTTTACCACAGGCAAACTGGGTAAGCGAGGTTACTAGGGATACAGGGAATCCACAATCAAGTGTAACAATGTTTGACCTACTTAAGGCTGCATTAAGGCAGAGACCAAACTACATACTTGTAGGTGAGATAAGAGGTGCTGAAGGGAATATAGCATTCCAAGCTATGCAGACAGGGCATGGTGTTATGAGCACATTCCATGCAGCAACAGTCTCTAGCCTAATACAAAGGTTAACAAGCGAGCCTATAAATATATCAAAGACCCATGTTGAGAACCTCAATATAGCACTATTCCAGAGTGCTGTGCAAGGTAAGCATGGTAAGACCGTTAGAAGGGTACTTAGTATAAATGAGATAATAGGCTACAACCCAACAACAGATAGCATAATGTACATACCAGTATTCAACTGGGATCCTGGAGAAGATATAGCATTGTATAGAGGTAAAGGCAGTAGTGCATTATTTGCAACAAAACTACTAGTTAGAAGAGGGTTATCAAAGAAGGATGAGTCATTACTTTACGATGAACTTGAGATGCGTGCTAGCATAATAAGGCATTGGATAAGCAACAAGATCTTTAACTACCATGATGTGTATAACCACATAGTCAAGGTTAAGGAGATGGGCTTAGAGAAGTATATGGAGAAGGTAGGTGTTAGATATTGAAGAGCATACCATTATTAAATAAACTTATACAGAAGCAGAGTAGGGTAAGTAAGCAGATGCTTTACTTTGTTGCATTCCTTTACTCAATCTCAACAGGACAAGTATCACCAATAGAACTCTTTAATGCTGCTAGATCATCAAATTATGGACATTACTCAAGGGTAATGGATAATATATATACTCTTGCAATAACATGGAAGTACAATCTAGCAAATGCATGTGAGATGGTTGCTGAGAGGTTACAGAACAAGGATCTTGCATTTAATCAGTTGCTAATTAAACTTGCACAGATAATAAGGCTTGGTGAGAACATGTCACACTTCTTAAAGCAGGAGTTGGAGGTAACAAGGCAATCGTATATAGCAGATTATGAGAAGCAGTTGGAGAGTATTAAACTATTCACAGGTTTATACTCAACTATGATGTCAACCTCAATATTTATGATTGCAGCATCGATAATAATGGGTATATTCTCTGGTTCAGCAGATAACAACATGTTAATAGTAAGTATCTTTGCTGCTCCCTCAGGGTTAGGAGCATTTGTGTATTTAATGTACAAGGGATTCCCTAGGGATGATCTGGTTAATGAGGCTGGGGGTATAACCAAGGGTTATAAGAGGATGCTTTATCCTTGCTTAATATCAAGCATAAGCATAGCCTTGATACTAATATTTACTAATATGCTTGCACCAATGCTAGCCATAGCTGTAGCATCTTTACCATTGATTGCATTAGGCTACTATGCAAGAAAGATAGAGAATAGGGTATTTGCATTGAACTATTGGTATCCTGCATTTGTAAGGTACTTGGGCGATATATATTCTACAATAGGCTCATTAAGGAATGCCTTAAGGACTGCATTGAAGAGTGATTTTGGTCCATTGAATAGATATCTACAAGCATTACTTAATAGGGTTGAGAACAGAGTTAGTACTGAAGATGCATTCGAGCAGTTATCAAATGAGACAGGTAATACAGTTATAACTAACACAAATACTATACTCATAAAGGGTTTGCAGAAGGGTTCTGATATGAACGTAGTTGGTTCTACCCTCTCTAATCTAATAACTACTCTTAATGAACTATACAATAGAAGACTTCAGATATCAAAGGTCTTTGATCTAACATTGCTGTTACTGCATGTTCTCTCATTAGCAACATTAAGTCTGATGAGCACATTAACACAGATATTCTCAAGGTTATTTGCAAGTAAAGAGATTCAATCAATAATACCACTAAGTGTTATAGATCCTTCTCTCTTACATATTCTACTCCCTATTATAGTTGTCTTAATATCTATAATAAATGCATTTGCAAGCAAGATAACTAGAGGAGGATTCTTCAAGACAATATGGTTAAACCTAGGCATGTTTATAATTTTAGGAGCAATAACAATGTATGTTACAGATATATTCATGTCCAAATTAATGGAATTGGTATTAAACTTGAATCCTACAGCAATACTTAGTTAGATATAGATAGCTATATTTGATATTTCATGTGGTTATTTTACTCTTCTGTATATCTTTGTTCTTACATTAATGCACTCTAAATTATTAGAGGTTAATATCGATTCTGATTTTCCAATTATCAGATATCCTCCCACTTTAATTGCATTACATATATTACTAATCAACCTCTCTTTAATGCTATTATCAATGTAGATAAGCATGTTTCTGCAGAAGATAAAGTCATACATATTCTTAAAATAAGTATCTATCTTTGTAACATCCTTAACCTCAAATCTTACCATATCCTTAATCTCTCTTTTAATATAGTAATTCTTGCCATCTGTATCAAAATATGTATTTAACATATGTGAAGGAACATTCCTAATTGATTTAAGACTATAACAGCCTTGCATTGCATAATTTATCGCATTCCTATTTATATCATATGCAACTATATTACATCTAATCCCATTTGATTTTGCTATCAGTGCTATACTGTATGGTTCCTCTCCAGTAGCACATCCTATGCTCAATATATTTGCATTACTATAGCATTTAAGTAAAGTAGCAAAGTGATCAAATACATCTCTATCTCTAAAGAACTCAGTTACATTTATGCTAAGTTCCTTTATAAGTTCCTTAACCTCTTTTTTATCATTCTTAAGAATTCTAATATATTCATTGTAATCTTTAACCTTGCATATGCTCATCCTAAATGTAACTCTTCTTAGCACAAAGCTCTTACTATAATATGATATATCTATATCGCTATTAGCAAGTAATATCTCCCTTAGTCTATCATAATCATGATCAACTATCATCATAATTAATTATATCACCTTCTCATAGTTACTGCTCTTAACTCTTATATTTAATGTGGAAGGATCAAATGTTACACTTCTGCCATTTTTACCTCCTATATCTTCTGCAACTATCTTTATATTGTATTGCTTTAATAACTCTTTAACTTTATCTACATTCTTTCTTCCTATGTTAAACATATCCTCATCATTCTCATTTGCAAATATACTTGCGCCTCCAACTATCTTTGCTTTAAGATTATTTGTATCTGCGCCATATCTTGCTAATTCTTGTATTAGATTCTTTACTGCAGTATCAGCATACTTTGCCTTAAGATTATTATTACTATTATCATTGCTTGCATTATTATTGCTATTTGGTAGCATGATATGTGCCATACCTATGACCTTATTCTTCTCATCATATATGCAACACGCTACGCATGAACCAACTATTGTTGTTAATATTTTATCCTTGCTTACTGCTAGTTCACCTATCTTAATATGCACAATATTATTTTTAATATTAGAGTTGCTCATATCCTATTGCTATTGGATTATGATCTAAATGCTGGTTCAACTAACTTTCTTGCATCATCAGATGGTATAAGTACTGATATAGTAATATTAAGATCCTTATTTACCTTAAATGATAACTTGCACTCTGAATATATAAATTGTAATGCACCACTATCTGCAATTATATATTCTAGTATACTTGCTAATGTATCATTAGCATACCCTGGTGCAGTACACTCTATACGGAACCCTGTAAAGTTTGTTAAAGCATTAGTAAATGCTCCTGCTAACAATATATTTCCAAACTCTGCTACTGCACTAAACACTAATTCATTACTCAGCTCATAACCTAAAGCATTGCCTATAATTATCTCTGCCAACCTCTTTGAATCTTCACTATGTATTATTAACAATAATGTTAATTGAAGATCTCCAACTCCCTTTATGTATACAGCAAATACATTATTATTGTAATCAAATGTTGCATATATATCATCCATGGTTATCTCTCTTATGCTCATACTATTGATTATAGCATTATCATTAAGCATCTTATCTATTGCATCTATACATTTGTTTAATATTGCAAACTTTATCATATTTGCTACAAGGTTAAACTTATTATCATCAGCACTAGCATTACCATGCATAGAATTACCGTTGTTATCACCTACATCACTACTTGGAATGCTCATGCGTAATAATAATTATAGTATTTTATTATTAATTATTGTGTAATGCTTATTACATTCAATCCATTAAATAATCTGCTATAGATAAGAAGTTTTGACAATCCTCTTACATACATATATTTATTTATTGTAATAATTGATTAAGCATATGCGTAAGAAGATAAATGCCTTGCTAATCTTGTTAATGCTTGTACTAACTATAGCAATACAATCACAGAATGTATATGCTCAAGGCTCCAATAATGATAATAGTAAGAAGAGTGATGATAATAATAGTAGTAGTAATGCAAACCTTAGAATTGATATATCAACTATACCATCAAAACTTGTTAAAGGTAGTGAGGGCTTCTTAGTTGCACAAATATATAATAACAATGAACCAGCACCATTAGTAGCATCTGGTATAAACATAACATCATCTAATCCAGAGGTATTAAGCATAGACAAGGATAGCATAGAGCAGGTAGGAAACTCATTACTTATAAAGGCTATCCCATTAAGCAGTGGTAGTACTACAATTACCTTAACAACAAAGGATCTTAACCTAAAACCTGTAAGCAAAAAGATAGATGTCTATGAGCCTTTGGATAAGCCTAGTAAGTTAGCATTAACAGTAAAGCCCTCATCCTTCAATTACCTAGGCCCATTTGATGGCTACATTGCTGTTCAGTTACTTAATGCAGTAGATGAGCCAGTTATAGCTGATAAGGATTATGATATAGAGGTTAAATCCTCAAATACCTCAATACTTGATATAAATACTAGCATTAGAATAAGTAAAGGGGAGAACTTTGCATATATGCGTTTTAGTGTGAATCCAAATGGTAATGGAAGTGTTACAGTAACTGCAAGTCATGGTTATATGGTAGCAAGTGCAAATATAACTATTGAAGGTACAGAAGGAAGGGTATTAAGGCTTTATGCAGTAGATATTGTGCCAGCAGTGAAAGGGCATCCCACATATGCATTTGTACAACTACAAGATAGTAAAGGAAGGGTATTATATGCAGATAGGGATATAAGTGTTGAGGTTAGGGCAGATACCAAGGATATAATAGGGGGTACTGGAGTTATAAGGAGAGGGGAGAGCACAGCTGTAGTAAGGCTCATTGTAAATACAGATAAACCATTAAATATAGATAAAGAATGCAGTAAATCTGATAATAGTTCTGATACAAAACCATGTATAAACTTAGTTGCTGTTGCAGTTAATGAAGGCATGGTCTCTGAGCCTGTTAAGATAGATATAAGGGAACCAATAATAGAGGATTACACGTCTTACCAAAAGAGTAAGAGTATAGGAAGTGATTACCTTAAGATATATACCCAACTATCTCCTAACAATATGCCTATAATTGCTGATGGTAAGAGTAAGGCAATAGGTGCTATTCAGTTAATATCTTATTCAGATAACAGCAATAAATTTGCAAGACCAGTAATAGCAAATACCGATACTATAATAGATCTTGTATCTAGCAATAAACTTACCATGACTGATACAAAGGTTACAATACCAAAGGGAAGGAGTATGGAATTGGTTACTGCTAACATAGGATACAATGCATCTAGCATAAAGATTAACGTTCTAGCAGACTACTTGGAGAATAGTGTATTAGAATTAAGTATACAAGGGCATAAAGATGTTAGTATATCTGCAGAGCCATTGTTAAGCATAGTTCCATACTCTATGCAATTCCCATACTTAATATACTTCAAAGACTCTGAAGGAATAGCATCTTATGCAACTGATGATATAAATGTTAGGATATATGCTGATGGCATAAGCATAAGACAAGGGGGTAATAGCCTAAGGAAAGGAGATTCTATCATGCTCATGGAGTTGGAAGCTATACGCAAAGGTAATATAAGTATATATCTGGAGGCAATAGGACCTAACTCAAGGTATGAGAACCATAACAGTATAGATGTTATTAACTTTGATAACTCAAATATTGCATTAGATATTTATGTGCCAGAAACAATGGTAGTTGGTTCAAAGTATCTAGCCTCTGTACAACTGTTATATAAAGGATATCCGTTTAGTGCAGATAAAGATGTTAGAATAATAGTATTCTCAAACTCTAATAGCATAAGTATCCCTACAAATGTAAGTATAGTAAGGGGGAAGTATTTCACATTCTTTACAGTTGAAGCAAATCATAAAGGTAAAGTAGATATAACTTTATTGGCTGATGGCATAAACTCTATAAGCAAAGAGATTAATGTAGTTGAAGATAAATTAATGTTAAAACTTGATTCAAAGGATAGTGTTAACAGAATGGATATATTTGATGTAACCCTTACTGCATCATATGCTAATATACCATTAAGTAATTTAAGAGTTAAATGGAGTTCTGATCTTGCTGTCCTTACAAGTATGTATGATGATATGACAGATGCTAATGGCATTGCTAGAGCAAAGTTCCTAGCATATGATAAAGGTATTATAACTGTATCTGCAACTATTTACGGATATGGTATTGAGAGAAGTGTTAGTATTAAAGTAAAGAGTACTGAAGTAGATGTTAGCAGTAATAATAATGCTAGCAGTAATGATAATAATGCTAGAAATAATAGTAGCGGTAATTCAAATGTTAATAATGCTAGCAAAGAAGATAGATCGTTAGAAGATAACATATTTGATAAACTTGCTGAGCTTCCTATTGATGCAGAGTACCTAATAATGTTGCCAGCATTAGCAGGTATAGTGACATGGTTCATTAATAAGAAGAGATTAAAATTAAAATAAATCAATATTATATTATTTTATTTTATTTTTGTATAGGTTGTATTAATAGAGAGTGAAAGTTGGATCTATAATTCTCATAACCTTGTGATAATGCGTGTGCTATTATGCATCTCTTCCCTTTATAATCTTCTAAAATAAAACCTCTACTAGTATTAAATAGATCACTCTTTCCATTAAACTCAATTACATCAACAAGCATCTTCCCATCTGTATCAGCTATAACTAGACCATTGCTATCTGTTATGCATGCTCTAGTAACCTTCTTCTCTTTCTCTGGTAATGGTATGCTACAAACTATCCTCTGTGCAAACTCCCTCCACTTGAATATATTTGCTAATACACCAATAGCATTACCATTGCTATCTTTAACAATGCTAGAGAATACAAGTACCAACTTACCATTAACAAGATTTGAGTTATGTGCACTCTCAAACCCAAATCTATCTTTGAATGCACTCTTAAACCATCTAGCATTATTACAATTTATACCTTTAACATTGTACATATCTGCTCTACCATTTGCTATAATATTACCATCTAGATCACATACTATTATATCATGGTATACTGTATATGCATCAAGTATTATTGATAGCCTCTTCTCTAACTTATTTATACTATCATTGCTCTTACTCTTCAAGGCATCTATAACATAAGAGTCATGAGCCCACCATGTTACATCACTAGCCCTCTCGTATAGGCTTCTATCAACTATATCTATATTTGTTAATGCTATATCTGCAAGTCTATTACCCTTTACTATCAATGCCTGCTCCTTTATTGCATTACCTAACTCCTGCATCTTCCTCTCACTCTTTATACCCTTTGTTATCTTCTCAACCTTCTTATTCAACTCACTCATATAACCTGCTACAACACTAAATGTCTTGCCTGCCTCTCCTGCTCTTGCTGCCTCTATTAGGGCATTTATTGCTAGCAAGTGTATCTCCTCATTTATCCTCTCAATCTCCTCTACAGCCTTTATTGTGTTAGATGTTAGTTCATATGCTAGATCTGCTATCTCCTCAAGTGTAACCTCTTTTATATCATGCTCATACCTTGCTTGCATATGCTTCCTACTTAACTTGCTTATCAAACTCATAATTTATAAGAATATGTATTGTAAGTCTGTTACAAACTACACTTTATTTTAATGATTTCAATACTAGATGCATGGATATGAGCATAGGTAGCAGGATAAGGAAAGGAGGGATACAGAGAAGGTTCATCATGCTATTCCTAGCAGTATCTCTAGCACCTTTGGTAGCAGTATCACTCCTGATGTTAGAGAATACAAAGAGCAATCTATTGCATGAAATAAGCAGTAAGTATACCCAACTTGCTGAGGATAGGGCTAATGTAGTTATGAATGTTATAAATACTAGGGTAAAGCAGGCAGAGGTCTTAGCATCAAGCATAGCAGGTTATATTGCCTCTAATGACTATGCTAAGATAAGCAGTAATGCTGATCAATTATTCAAAGAACTTAAAGCTGTAGAGGCAAACCCAAAGGTACTTTATGTTACCAATGAGCAAGGCAAGGTTATATTCAGCACTGATAAGAGCATGGAGGGCAAGAGCATTGCTGATCATGAAGGTTTTAGGAAGGCTAGGAGCAGTAGCTTTGGAGAGATAAGCAAGGATGATCAAGGAATGATACTACTCATAGGATCTCCAGTGATGCATGATGGTAAGTTTATTGGAACTGTATTGTTTGAGACTAGGGGAGGAGTATTCATGAAGGCTTTGCTAAACAGGGAGAACCTTGGAGAGACGGGAGAGACATATTTGGTTAACAGCAACAGATTGATGGTTACACCATCTAGGTTCATAGAGAATGCTGAGTTTAAACAGGTTGTTAATACTTTACCTGTTATTGAATGCTTTGAGAATGGTAAGAGCATAAAAGCACAGATATACCCAGATTATAGAGGAGTACCAATATTTGGCTCCTCATACTGTATGAAGGATCTTAACCTTGTACTGCTTGCAGAGATAGATGAGGCTGAGGCTCTAGCACCAATAAATAATATGCAGAATCTTACATTATTCATAATATCTGGTACAGCAGGAGGCGTTGCAGCATTCTCCTTCTTCATAAGCAGAAGCATAGCAAGACCATTGGTAGAGTTAAGTAGCAAGGTAAGCAGGCTAGGAGAAGGTGATCTAACAGTTAGCATAGATAATATAAATAGCAAGGATGAGATAGGTAGTTTAGCATCAACACTAAATAACACAATAAGATCATTTAGAGAGCTAACAAGTAATGTTAATAGAAGTGCAGATGATGTTGCAAAGAGTGTTCAAGAGGTAGCAGCAAGCATAGAGCAGATAAACTCATCAACACAGCAGATAACAACTGGTATACAGCAGGTAGCAAAGGGTTCACAGGATCAAGCATCAAGGATAAATGAGATAAGTAAGGGTGTAGAGAATATAACATTAAGCATAAAGGATACAAGCAGTAAGATGAATAGAACTGTAGAGTTCTCTAACGAGGTTAACATGCTAACTGAGTCAAGCATGAGTAATGCTGAGCAGGCAAGTAAGAGCATAGAGAGTATGATAAATGCTAGCAATGAATCTGTAGAGATGATGAATAAACTTGTGGAGAAGACTGTAAAGATAAGTGCTGTTCTTGATGTTATACAGAAGATAGCAGAGCAGACTAATATGCTTGCTCTTAATGCAGCAATAGAGGCTGCAAGGGCAGGAGAAGCAGGGAGAGGGTTTGCTGTAGTTGCTGAAGAGGTTAGAGCATTAGCAATAAACTCATCAAAGGCTAGTGAGGAGATAGCAAGGATAATTGAGGAGGTGCAGAATGATGCAAAGAGTACTGCTGAGATAATAAATGCAAGTGCAAAGGAGGTTAAGGAGGGCAAGAGTGTAATAGAGCAAGGGATTAGAAACCTTGAGCATATAGCAGCAAAGGCAAAGGATATGATAAGGCTAATAAATGAGGCTAATGCATCGCTTCAAGCACAGATAAGTAGCATTGAGGATATAAACAAGAGTATAGCAGAGATAGCAGCATTATCTGAGGAGAATGCAGCAGCAACTGAGGAGATAACAGCAGCAGTTGAAGAGCAGAATGCAGCATTACATATAATAAGCCAGAAGATGCAAGAGCTTGTAGATCTAAGCAAGGATCTTAAAGAAGCAGTATCAAGATTCAAGTTGGATAGGCAAGAGGTTAGTTATGCTAGTCTTAATGAGGTTAAAGATGAAGCAAAGAAGGATAATGTAATAGAGGTTAAACCTTTAACAAGCAGTACAAAACCAAGGTTAGTAAATGATGGCAATGGGTTTAGTAAGAAGCATATCAATGCAAGGTGATGGCTATGATGAGTAGCAATATCCTAAACCTACTTTTATTTAAATTAAAGATAGATGATGGTAGTGAAGAGTATTATGCTGTTGATGTTGATAAGATATATGAGATTAGGGCAGTTGAGAAGATAACTAGGATACCAGACTCAAGGCTTGTAACTGGTATAATGAACCTACGGGGCAAGATAATCTCTGTTATTGATATAAAGAGCATATTAGGCTTTAGTAGCATTAAGATTGAAAAGGGAAGGATACTTATAGCAGATGTTAATGGAGTTATGCTAGGGTTACTTGTAGATGATGTTGAGCAAGTTGCAAAGGTAAGTAGTGAGAGCATAGATTACAATGCTGCAATACTTGATAACATACCTTACGTTAAGGGCATAATAAAGATGCAGGATAGATTAGTTGTGTACATAGATCTTGATAAGTTACTTAGCAATAGAGGTGATATGCATCAATGATACCAAGGAACATGGTTAAGATACTTGTTGTTGATGATGCAGCATTCATGAGGATAGTACTTAAGGACATACTTAAAAACCTAGGATACACAAACATAATAGAGGCCTCAGATGGTATTATGGCTATAGAGCAGTACAAGAAGTTCAAGCCTGATCTAGTTACATTGGATGTTAACATGCCTAAGATGGATGGTATACAGGCATTGAAGCATATAATGAGCATAGACCCAAAGGCTAGGGTAGTGATGGTTACTGCAGTTGAGCAGAGGTTTGTAGTGCAAGAGGCTATAAGGACTGGGGCAAAGGATTACATAGTTAAGCCATTCGATGGATCCATGGTTGCAACTGTCGTTGAGAGAGTGCTTAACACAAGATAGCAGTAATAAACTTTTAAAAGGTGCATGCATATGCAAGGCAGAGATGGCAATGATGTTAACATAGTTATAGTTAATGATTCTCCATATTTTTTATCTTTGTTAGAGAATATAGTTAAGAGTAGATTTAATGTATACGCTAAATTTACAAATGCTTACAGTGCACTTGACTTCATTTACAAGAATATAGAGGAGATAGATGTAATACTGCTTGATCTTGAGTTACCAGATATGGATGGTATATCATTGATTGAGAAGATATTAAGCAAAAGGTTAATACCAATAATAGTTACCACAGCATACGATGACTCATGGTTAGCAAGCAAGGTTATAAGCATTGGGGCATATGATTTCATTAGTCTAAGCAATACAAGATTAAAGGATCTTAGTTCATTGATAATATCAAGGATAGAACTAGCACTAATTCTTAAAGATATTATTAGAAATAAGAGAAAGAGTATTGATAAAGATAGCAAAGGTGCAAAGAACTCAGACTTAAAGATAGTTGTTATTGGGGCATCTACTGGTGCACCAAAGGTAGTAGCAGATATACTAGCATATATGCCAAGAGATATAAATGCTTGTATAATGATTGTGCAACATATGCCTAAAGGGTTCACTGAGAATTATGCTAAAATGCTAGCAGAGAGAGCAAATATTAATGTTAAGGTAGCATCAGATGGGGATAAGATAGTTAAGGGATTGGCATTAGTTGCACCAGCAGATTATCATATGATAGTTGAGGATGGTTATGTTAGATTAGATCAAGGGATAAAGTATGCACATGTTAGACCATCAGCAAATGTAACTATGATTACAGCAGCAAGGCACTATGGGCATAATGTTATAGGAGTACTGCTATCTGGTATGGGATTTGATGGTGCACTTGGTATGAAGGTTATAAAAACATACAATGGTATTACAATAGCACAGGATGAGGGTACATCTGTAGTATATGGAATGGCAAGGGTTGCTAGTAATGCAAGTGCCGTTGATTTATCTGTTCCAGCAGATAAGATAGCATATGAGATAGTAAGAGCATTAAAATATGCATATAGGTGATATGTATGAGTAGCATAGATAGCAAAGAGTATAGAGAGTTATTCCTTATAGAGGCAAATGAGCATCTTCAGAATATAAACAATGAACTATTAGAGTATGAGAAGGATCATGCTAAAGAGCGTGTGGATAGTATATTCAGATCAGTACATACAATAAAAGGCATGGCAGCAACTATGGGTTATGAGAATATAAAGATACTTTGCAAGAGCATAGAGAATGTATTAGATGCATTAAGGAATGATAAACTAATGTTATCAAAGGTAGTAATAGATACTTTATTTGCATCAGTTGATGTATTAACTAAACTTGTTAACGATGAGAATGCATTGATAGACATATCTAATCATATAAAGATACTTGCAGATCTAATAGAATCTAACCAGAATAATGGGATAAAAGAGAAGGTTGAGAATACACATACTGATGAATCAATTCAAGATAAGTTACCCCCAACTATAACAATTAAGTTAGAGGATATAGATAAGATGGTGGATCTAGTTGGAGAGTTAGTCATAGCAAAGATGAGGTTGGAGAACTCATTGCAACCATATTTAGATGGTAGAATGAATATGGTACTAGCACAGTTCAGTAGGCTTATATCTGATCTGCAGTTTAATGTTATGAAATTAAGGCTAGTACCATTAAGCATTATATTCAACAGATTCCATAGACTTGTTAGAGATACTGCATCAAAGTTAGGTAAAGAGGTTAGACTAGAGGTTAAAGGCTCTGAGCTAGAGATAGATAGAAGTATAATGCAAGCTATATCAGATCCTCTTGTGCATATAATAAGAAATGCTATAGACCATGGTATAGAGATGCCAGAGGAGAGGTTACAAAATGGTAAGGATAGGGTAGGGTTGATAAGGATAGTTGCTTTAAGGATGGGTGAGATGATAAGCATAACTGTAGAGGATGATGGCAAGGGTATAGATGCTGATGCATTAAAGGCAAAGGCTGTAGAGAGGGGAATAATAAGCAAGGAGGAAGCAGAGAGGATGAGTGATGAAGATGCATTTAAGTTACTAGGCACTCCAGGGTTATCTACTGCCAAGCAGGTTACAGATATATCTGGTAGAGGTGTGGGCATGGATGTTGTATTCAAGCAGGTTAGTAGATTTGGAGGGTATGTTAGCATAAACAGCAAGAGAGGCTTAGGTACAAGTATAACTCTTAATATACCTCTTAACGTATCTATTATCTCTGGGCTATTAATATATGTTAATGAGGAGAGGTATATAATTCCATCATCAAATGTAGCAAGGACATTAAAGGTTAGTTCTACAGATATAATGCATATACATGGTAGGAGAGTTATAAGAGTAAAGGATAAAAATGGGAGAGATGAGGGAATAATACCCTTGCTAGATATGTCATATATATTAAACTGTTATAGAAATAGCAATAACAATAATAGCAATGAGTTTAGCATAGTAGTTGTTAATAGTAAGGGCAAGTATATAGGTTTAATAGTAGATAGATTTGAGTATATTAAAGAGATGGTTGTGAAGCATATAATAGGCATTGATGGTAAGTTCAAGGAGGCTACAATAATAGGTGATGGCACGCCTATAATAATATTAGATATAGCACAGTTAATTAATAACTACTAGTAGCCTGTAAACTCTTGCGTCTTTATAATACTTGCATCTATACCATCTCTAATTAACATCTGTCTAACTATTATAACATCATCTGCTTTACTTGCAATATAAAAGTAATCAGTATTCTTCTGACTCTGTTAACTTAAGAGGTTAAAGAAATTATATGGTAGTAAGTATACAATATATACAGATGGAGCTAGTTACTATAATCAAGCTTGCAAGTGGTTAAGGATTAAGCATATAGTGTATGATAATGATAATGGTAAGAATATAATGGAAAGCTATACAGCATATTAAAGATAGAACAGAGTGCTTTGATGATTACTTCCCATGCAATAAAGATGATTGTAATAAGAAGCATGTTATTAACTGGTTTAAAGTATTCACAATATACTTTAATGTAAGGATAGACTTAAGCAAGTTCATAAGAGTATTCAATTATGATGGTGGTTAACAGAGTCCTATATTAGGATGTCTCCCTTGGCATATTGTTGATAACATGCCTATAGAAGAAGCAGATAATGAACCAAAGAAGATAATCATCCCTACATACAGGCTTTACCAATTCATTTATTAGGTATAACCTTACTAAATTTAGTAAGATGGGTATATTTAGTAAGAAGGAATTAGAGTACATAAAGTACCCTAAAAAATTTGAATTAGAAAACCCTAACTATGCGTATGTTTTAAAGCATGAAATACTAAAGAAGATAAAAGAATTCTTGCAAGTATATAACATTATTCAAAGAAATAGATTCCTAAACATCGATGCAGCCTCGGGCGGGATTCGAACCCGCGACCTAGTGCTTACGAGGCACTCGCTCTAACCAGGCTGAGCTACCGAGGCTCTAAGCTTGATATCTATTAATGCGGCAATAAATTTTAATGATAATATGGTATATATTCTAATAACGTTAGTATGAAGGTATCTGTATCTGGTGTTAGAGGGGTATTCCCTAGTGATCTTAACTTAGAGCATGTCATAGCATATGTAAGGGCATTCTCTTATCTAGCATTAAATAACTCATGTGTATTAGCATATGATGCTAGAATAAGTAGTAAGTTGATATCAAAGGTAGCATCAGCAGTGTTAAGGAGTAAAGGCTTAGATGTATACAATCTTGGTATAATGCCTACACCAGTTCTTGTAAGGGAGAGTAGAGAACGTAAGAGCATAGGTATCATGGTAACAGCATCACATAACCCATTGAGTTGGAATGGTATAAAATTCATAATTAATGGGAGAGGTATATTCGATGAAGAGTTAAAGGAGATACTATCAAGGGTTAATGAAGGTAAAGAAAGTGTTGTGATGCATAATAATGGTAATAACAAAAGTAATAACATAGGTATAGGCAGAGAATACATTATACATAGCACGAATTATATCAGAGATTCTATAAAATTCATTAATGATAATATAAAGGGGATAAATGTAGCAGCAAGACCAAGAGTTGTTATAGATGCATCAATAGGAACTGTAAAAGGATACATACAAGAGATACTCTTTAACATTGGATTTAAGGATATTGTAGTTATAGATAGTAATGAACCAGACCCTACTGTAAGGAGTTTAACGGAATTAAAGATGCTCACATCCAGCAATGGGATAGGGTTTGCATTTGATAGTGATGCTGATAGGTTAGTAGTAGTTAATAAAGGCAAGGTTCTAAGCCCAGATGATACTCTACTACTATGCATAGCATCAATAATAAGCAATAGAGGCTATGATAGTATAACTGTAAGTGTTGATACAAGCAACTCCATAAGAGATCTAGCAAGTTCATACAATTGCAAGGTATGCTATGCTAAGGTAGGAGAGGCTAATGTAGTTAAGAACATGCTTAACAATAATAGCATAATAGGAGGAGAAGGTAGTAGTGCAGGTTTTATAATGAGTAACTTTAACTCATGTAGAGATGCTATACTTGCATCTATGCTTATCCTTAAGGAATATGAGCATATAGATAAGATACTTAAAGAGTACTCAAGATATCATACAAAGAGAGGCAAGGTAAGTATAAGCACTGATATAGATGTTAATAAGGTTATAGATGGTATAGTAAGCAAGGAGCATGATTACTCAGAGCATATAAGCATAGATGGTGCCAAGTTTATAATAGATGAGCATACATGGGTACTTGTAAGGGGATCAAATACAGAGCATGCAATAAGATTATCTGTAGAATCAATAAGCAAGGATAAGGCAGATACTCTTTATAGAATCTATGAGGATAAGATATTAGAGGCATGTAAAGATGCTAGGGGAGAGGGATATAATTAAGATAATAACATCTAGGCTAAGCAAGTACAAGGGTAAGAGCATAGATAAGCTATATGATGATGTTGATCTTGTAAGGCTAGGAGGCTTAAATGTAGCATTGAAGTGTGATATGCTTGTACAGAGTACAGATGTACCTAAGCAGATGAGGCTATGGCAAGTAGCAAGGAAGAGTATAGTAGCATGTGTAAGCGATATGGCAAGCAAAGGAATAAAGCCTTTATATGCACTTATATCATTGGCGCTACCTTCCTCAATAAGCAAGAGAGATGTATACTCTTTAGCCTATGGATTTAAGAGGGCTGAGAAGGAGTTTGGTATAAAGATAGTTGGAGGAGATACTAACGAGGGTAAAGAGCTGGTTATAGACTGTTGTATGATAGGTTTATGTAGTAAAGGTAAGGATGGTAATTGTTGTTATGTTAAACGCTATGGTGCAAGGCATGGAGATGCTATAATAGTATCTGGTCCATTTGGCTACACCAAGGCAGGATTGATGCTTCTAATGCATGAAGATAGACTCAAGGCTAGTAGAAGGTTTAAGAGCATAGCAGTTAATAGCGTACTATTACCAGAACCAAGGCTTAAGTTTGGTTTAGCATTAGCAAGGTATGCAACATCATCTATGGACTCTAGCGATGGTTTAGCATTAACATTGCATACCATGAGCAGGTTAAGCAGTAAGAGGTTCATAATAGAGAGGCTACCTACAACTAAAGATGTAATAAGGTTTGCAGTAGATAACATGCTTGATCTAAAGGATCTAGTACTACATGCTGGAGAGGAGTATGAGATAGTTGCTACAGTAAGGGCAGATATGCTAGATAAGGTACTAAGATTAGCAAGGTATAATGGATGTAATGCAATAGCAATAGGTAAGGTTGAACATGGCTCTGGTGTATTTCTAAAAGAAGATGATAGGCTTGTAAAGGTAGAGGAGAGAGGTTGGGAGCACCTTAAAGAGAGATAAGATAAAGCAAGCAATTAACTTTTCAATTAATTAAAATAATGGAAGATTTAGAATTTAATAATTCATCCATCTGATGGTTAGAATATGATCACTAACTTGTATTAACCTCTCCTCTTTGTAGCAGAGGCAGATACTATTGATATAACATCCCTATCCTTCAACTCGTAATCTGCTGGTAATCTAAGCCCATCCCTAGCATCTATTGCATAAAGTAATCCCTTTGCTAACTCACTATGTATCTGTCTTGCTAGATCCTCTACAGTTGAACCTGCTGGTAAGAGGTATACATCGGGAAGAACATTACCATCCTTATCAGATAACTTGGATACATCTGCTACAGGGTAAACTGTGTTCATCTTAAGTAACTTAAAGACAGCAACATTTATTGCATGTTGTACACCAGTACGCATATACTCTCCTAACACATCCCTCCTTATGAAGTTGAGTGCCCACTTCTGCCTCTCGTTCAACCCATCTTGTTTTATAACCTCAAACCTCTCATCACCTGGTACATATCTTATAAGTCCTTTACTCTCAGCCCTTCTTAATGTAAGCTCAGCCTCTGCACTTGCTGGTACTACAAGCATATCCTTGTACTCTTCCCTTATCCTCTTAAAGTTCTCGGCTGCAGTAGGTATATCTATCTTATTAGCAACTATCAGCGTTGGCTTTGATACATCCCTTAATACCCATGCAAACCTCTTGGTATCATCTATACTAAAGTTCTCAAAGTCCTTGCCTTCTAGGTTACTTAACTTTAGAGCAGTACTAACATGGTGCTCCTTAACCCCTATGCCAGCAAGTATCCTTGCTACAACTGAACTTATACTCTCCCCTGCTTTAATACCTTTAACTATCTTATCCCTATTCCCCTCTATCAACTTAAGGTACCACATGACAAGCTCTTCCTCTATATCTGCTATATCTGCCAATGGATCACCTGTACCAGGCTCAGTTATCCTACCAGCAGCATCTATGCTACCTGAGGCATCAACTATATGTAGCAATGCATCTGATTGAGTAGCAACTGCAAGGAACTGATTGCCTAACCCTTTGCCCTGCCATGCGCCCTTTATTAACCCAGGGAGATCTATTATCTCTATAGGTATGAACCTCCAGCCATCCTTGCATAATGAGTTCCTTGGGTTATCCTTTACATTGAACTCCTTGTGCACACATAATGTTATAGCATAAGATTTACCATAGTTAGGCTGCTTTGTTGTGAATGGGTATGTTGATACCTCAGCAGAGGCTAGGGTAGCAGCATTGAAGAATGTTGTCTTACCCGTATTAGTCTTGCCTATTAACCCTAACCTTATTGGCACAATAATAATTGTAGGATGAGTTATTTAAGCCTCTCTATTGCTGCTTTTAGTTCATTAGCCCTCCACTCAACCTCCTCTATCTCCTCCTTGCTAAGATCATCATCCCAGTGCTCTAGCAGTATGTTAATTATCTCAGATGCATTGTATAGTATAGCCCAGTATGGGTGATGCTCTGCAGTAGTATAGGCTAACTCTAGTACATCCTTTAGCCCTGATCTAGCAGCCTTTAGCATGTTTGCATTTGTATATACCTTTATCACACCATTATCCTTATCTACACTTACCCTTGCATCTCTATAAGCATCCTTAATTAAGTTAATAACATACTCATTATTTTTATTATCATCTTCTTCCTCTCTACTCATCCGAATAACCTCTTATGCTCTTGCATAATGCATCTATTGTATACAACCTTTATCCCATGCCTCTCAGCCTCTTCAATAGCCTCCTTGTTGTATATTCCTAACTGAAGCCATATCACCTTAATCTTACCATGCTCTATAGCCTCTTTAACTACATCATATACATGCTCAGATGGTCTAAACACATCAACTATATCTATCTGCTCATCAACATCCTTAAGGCTCTTGTATGCTCTCTTACCAAGTATCTCATTGGCATAGGGGTTAACTGGTATAACATTGTAACCTTTTTCCATGAGGTACTTAGGCACTATATGAGCCTCTTTACTTGGATCCCTAGATATTCCTACAACTGCTATATTCCTCATTGTAAGTATAGATCTTATCTCATCATCAGAGTATCTATCCCTTTGCATATACTCCTTAATACTTAATACATACTTATTTATTCTATTCAATTCAATTCAATGCTTATTAATAAATGAAGTTAATACATAGCAATACTATGAGATACCATGATAGCAGATACATCAAGGTACTTAGGATGCTTAAGGAATACAATGGATACATCTCTGGTGAGCACATTAGCAATATACTAGGTGTATCAAGGGTTAGTGTATGGAAGTACATATCATTGCTTAGGAGTAAGTATGGTTATGTAATAGATGCAAAGCCAAGAGGAGGTTATAAACTATTAAGCATACCAGATAGATTACTGCCTTGGGAGATAATGGAAAGGCTTGAAGGTAAGAGTGGAATGGTTAAAGATATACTATATTATGACGAGGTTAGCTCTACTCAAGATATTGCATCAAGGTTAGCAGAGCAAGGCAAGCACTCTCTGCTTGTTGTTGCAGAAAAACAATTGAAGGGTAAAGGAAGGCTTGCTAGGCGTTGGATATCCCCTTATGGAGGCATATGGTTCTCTCTAGTAGTTAAACCAGATATTCATATAAGCAGTGTATCAATGCTATCATTGGCTAGTGCTTTAGCAGTATGTAATGCTATAAACAGCAACTATAACCTAAATGCAAGGATAAAGTGGCCTAACGATGTTATAATAAACTATAGGAAGGTTGCTGGTATACTTGTAGATGCAAGTATAGAGCAGGATGAGATGCACTATGCTATCATTGGAATAGGCATAAATGCTAATGTTAGCAAGGATACCATAGAGAAGGGGATAGCAGATTATGCAAGAGAAGGGAGTGATGAAGGGTATTACGCTTATGGTTATGGTTTAACAACACTCATGCATGAGCTTAACATGAAGGTTGATAGGATAAGGTTACTCGCAGATACTATAACATGGTTTGAGAGTATATATGATATACTTAAACATAACAAGGCAGAGTTCATTGAGGAGGTTAAAAGGCATATGGTATTAGGCAAGGTTCATGTTGTAAGCAGGGAGGAGAGGATGGAAGGATACGCAATAGGCATAGATGAGGATGATGGTTCATTACTGATAAACTATGAAGGAAGAATAAGAAAGGTTATTGCGGGGGATGTATACATTAGATACGGTATCTAATGATATCTATGTAACTATATAACTAAATAACTAATCTAATCTACCTTGCTAAACCCATCAACTCCCAGTTCTGCCCTACCCTTCTCTTTAACTTTAACCTCTTTATGAAATTACGTTTATTCCTTACCTTTGGTACTGGGCTATGCTTTGGTCTAGCCTGTAGCTTTGGTGTCTGACTCCTAACCTTTCCTGCTTTAGTTATAGAACCATGTGTTGGCATATCTTATCTTCACCTAATACTACTACTAACTCCTAATATAAAAAAGTTAATATCCTTTGAGTACTTATTTAATTAATGTATGGATATAAGGATACTTGTTGCAGGTGCAGTGCTCATTGCTGTAGGTGTTATAGTAAGTTCTATCTTCAGTGGATTCCTAACCTCTGGACCATTGGATGTATGGAATGAGGCTAGGGGTATAGCACAACTAGGTACCATAGCAGCAGGTATAGGTGTTCTAATGGTTATCATAAGCTTTGGGCTTGGTAGAAGGAAGAGAGATAGGGGAGGAGGCTTGTATACTCAACAGGGTAAGCCTATGTAGTAAGCCATCTCCTTACTTACTTACTTAAGGAAGGCATTGCACAAGATAAAGGATTTAAGTCTCATCCCCTTAATTATTAATATGAGTATGTTCCTTGCTCAGAAGAGGTTGGCAAGGAAGGATATGCATACAGTCTATGATGCAGCATTTGCTAGACTTGAGAGCCTATCAGATAAGGAGTTGATGGATATACTTAAGGATAAAGATGTTAGTGATGAACTTGCTGCAAAGGCTAAGTGGATACTCTGGAAGAGGCTAGATCCACAGGATAGGGATACAGTAGAGGTTTAGTATAAATAATATAAATAAATATAAATAGTAATTATCTCTTACTCCTAGCAGATACAATAATTTAAATTTATTATTAAATAATAATAACCAAATGCCCTAGAAGTATCTCACTATGTTATGGAATGTATCCCTTAGTGCTGGTACCCTATTAACCTCCCTTATCATGTGTACAAGCTCATCTATACTGGTTGCATTCTTTACCCCAGCTGCTTTATATATCTCTTCGGAGAATGCTGTACCTACAAGGTCATTACCTCCATAGCATAGGCATACTTGAGCCATCTTCTTACCTAGGGCAAGCCAGTATACAGATATGCTATCTATTGCATTCATGAGCATAAGCCTAGATACTGCTGTTATTCTAAGATCGTATGTTGATGGATAATCCTTAAGCATGCCTTTAGCAAGTAGCTCAGTGTTATCCTTACTGAACCTTAATGGTATGAATGTTAAGAAACCTCTAGTCCTCTTCTGCAACTCCCTAAGCCTTATGAGATGATCTATGATATGTTTATCTTCTTCTATGTGAGCATAAAGCATGGTACAATTACCCTTTATACCTAGTCTATGTGCCTCCTCTGCTGTACTTAACCACTCATCTGCAGAGCACTTGCCTCTTACTATCTTGCTCCTAACCTCATCATGGAATATCTCTGCACCCCCTCCTGCTAGAGCATCTAAACCAGCATCCTTTAACCTTAGGAGTACCTCCCTTACTGTGTTATGTGTAACCTTTGCTATGAAGAATATCTCTGCTGGTGTGAATGCCTTTATCTTAACATCCTTGAACCTAGACTTTATTGCTCTTATCATATCCTCATAGTACTCTAGCCTTAACCTTGGATGGAACCCTCCAACAATATGAAGTTCATTTGCTCCCATGCTTACTGCTATACCTGCCCTCTTAACCATATCATCAACACTTAAAGTATAAGCATCATAATCATTCTCTTTCCTATAGAATGCACATAATGGGCATGATGCAGCACATACATTAGTATAATTTATGTAGTAGGAGCATGTGAATGTAACTGTATTACCTTTAACCTTTCTCCTAAGCATATCTGCAACCAAGCCTAAAGCATGTATATCCTCATAAGCCATCAACTCAAGACCATCTTTAAACGATAACTCCTCTCCATACAATGCTCTCTCTAATGCCCTTGAGCCATTTGTAAGATCAAGCAAGTTCATTGCAATATAAAGTATGGTATATCCACCTTTTATTTATATCATTATAATAATAGTTAGCCCTATATCTGACATGAAGGAATAAATACCATGTATAGTGAGTTAATACATGGAATTAACGTTAGAGTCTAATATTAAAGATATACTTGAGAGAGTTTTAGATAGCAGGTATGAGAATGATTTAACCTACGATGATTGCTTAAGATTGATGAGATCCAATGATGTGCATGCAATAGGGATGGTAGCATATGCCCTTAAGAGAAGGTTGTTTGGTAACAGGGTTACCTTCATAAACAATCTAATACTTAATTATACTAACGTATGCATAACATACTGTAAGTTCTGTGCATTCTATAGACCCCCTAAGCATGAGGAAGGTTATACTGTAAGTGTAGAGGAGGGTGTTAAAAGGGTTGTAACAGCAAAGAGCCTTTACAATATAAGGCAGGTTATGATACAAGGAGGGCATAACCCAGAGCTTGGTATTGAGTACTATGAAGAGCTCTTCAGGTTAATAAAGCAGAAGTGCCCAGATGTTGCTATACACTCATTAAGCCCATCAGAGATAGATATGATCTCTAGGGTTGAGCGTTCAAGTACTAAAGAGGTATTATCCAGACTTAAGGATGCTGGTCTAGACTCAATAGCAGGAGGGGGTGCTGAGATACTTGTTGATGAGGTTAGGGATATAATTAGCCCATTGAAGATAAAGAGTAATGATTGGCTAAGGATAATGGAGGAGGCACATATGCTAGGTATACCATCTAGTGCAACCATGATGTATGGGCATGTTGAGAGCATAGAGCATAGAGCATCATCATTAATGAAGATAATAGAACTGCAGAGGAAGACTAGAGGGTTCATAGCATTCATACCATGGAACTTTGAGCCTAACAATACAGAACTTTATTACAAGGGCATAGTAAAGTATCCCTCTGGAGGTATGCAGTTACTTAAGATGATATCTATAGCAAGGATAATGCTATATGGACTTATAGATCATATACAATCGTCATGGCTTACCAATGGTATACCTATGGCACAGCTAGCATTACTCTATGGTGCTGATGACTTTGGTGGTACATTACATGGAGAGGAGGTTGTAACAGCAACTGGTGCAAGATCAACAACACTTACCCAAGATATCATAGTTAATGCTATAAAGCAATTAGGCATGGTTCCTGTTGAGAGGGATAACATGTATAACTATTTACAAATATACTAAATTTTATATTGGTAGCAGATTTATATCTAAGAAGTCTATAATTATAACCGTGGAGAGGATAATAACTGGAATACCAGGCTTTGATGATATCTTGCATGGGGGTATACCAAAGAGAAACGTTGTACTCCTAGCAGGTGGCCCAGGTACTGGTAAATCTATCCTTGCACAACAATATCTCTACAACGGTTTACTAAAGGGTGAGAATGGTATATTAGTTGCTTTAGAGGAGCATCCTGTACAGATAAGGCTTAACTTTAAGCAGTTTGGTTGGGATATAAGCAGATATGAGAAAGAGAATAAGTTTGCCATAGTTGATGCATTCACAGCTGGGATAGGAGAAGCAGCAAAGAGGGAAAAATACGTGGTTCAATCTGATGATTTCCATTCACTGCTAGATGTGATAAGGAATGCTATAAAAGATGTAAATGCTGAGAGGGTAGTTGTAGACTCAGTAACAACCATATATATAACAAAACCTACCCTTGCTAGAAGTATGATACTGCAATTAAAGAAGGTATTATCAGGCTTAGGCTGTACATCATTGCTTATATCACAAGTAAGTGTAAATGAGAGGGGTTTTGGAGGTCCTGGAGTAGAGCATGCTGTAGATGGTATAGTTAGGCTTGACCTTGATGAGGTTAAAGGTGAGCTAAGAAGAAGTATAATAGTATGGAAGATGAGAGGTACATCTCACTCTATGAAGAGACATCCATTCGAGATAACTGGTGATGGGATAAGCATACATGTGGATAAGGTTGTGCAGGAGGTGTTAGAGAGAGAATGAGTGAAGAGAGTAGTATACCTCTAAGACCAATAGGCAGGGAAGAGATACGTAAACTAGAGGTAGCATTGCTATTAGGTACACTATTTAGAGAGGATGTATTAGAGATTCTTAAGAGTATGGAAGGTAGGTTAACATGGGTTAATAGCCTAGCATTTGCTGCAGCAGCTGTTGCTAGAGAGGTAGCAAAGATGAGTGTAAGAGAGATAGCAGATGATATAGGTATTGCAGAGGCATCTATAAGACAGCATCTACAGGGTAAGAGTAAGGCTGGTAAACTTGTTAAAGAGACATATGAGAGGTTTGTTAAAGAAGGGGCTAGTATAAACTTGCCCTTTGCAAGTATTACTATTAAAGATGATGTAAAAGAGAAAGAGAAGGTTACCAAAGAAAAGATAGATCTTATAATAAATAAGTATGAAGATTCAATAAAGAGGCTTAATGAGGATCTTGAAACCTTAAGATCTCTAATGGATGAATTAAAGAGATTAGCAGAGTAATTAATTAATTAATCTATACCATACTCTTTCCATCTCATATCTACTAGCCTCTTTGTATAATCATCAACCTTTGCTAACTCAAATACCTCCCATGCACCCTCCTCCTTTAGCTTTGTTGTAGCATCTATGCCTATCTTAGAGCCTACATTGCTAGAGTATGCTGATGGATCAAGTGTATCAGTTGGTGCATTATCTATTATTACTATATCCCTAGCAGGGTTACACCTTGCTGTAACAGCCCATATAACCTCGTTAATGTTATGCACATCTATATCATCATCAACTACTATAATCATCTTAGTTAATGATAACTGCCCTAACCCCCATAGACCTAGCATAACCTTCTTTGCCTGGAATGGGTACCTCTTCTTTATAGATACTATTGCTAAGCCTTGGAACCAACCATATGCTGGCATGGAAAAGTCAACGACCTCAGGATGGAATAACCTTATCAACGGAAGGAATGATCTCTCAATAACATATCCTATGTATGAGTCCTCTAGCACAGGCTTACCTACAACTGTAGTCAGGTATATTGGATCTTCCCTCCTCATTATACCTTTGAGTGTAAATACTGGATAGTACTCTTGCTGAGAATAGTAGCCTACATGGTCACCAAAAGGTCCCTCAAGCATAGTGTTGTTAGGATCAACATAACCCTCAAGGACTATCTCAGCCTCTGCTGGTACCTCAAGGTCTATGCTGTTGCATCTTACTAACCTTAAGCCTTTACCCCTTACTATTCCAGAGAATAGATACTTATCAATACCTTCAGGGACTGGTGCTACTGCAGAGAATACAGTTGCAGGATCACACCCTATTATAACAGCAACCTCTATTTCCTTACCCTTCTCCTTGCTAATAAGATAATGCTGTGCACCTCTCTTATGTATCTGCCAGTGCATTATGGCATGTTTATCATCAACTATCTGCATCCTGTAAACCCCTAGGTTCCTTACACCATTCTCTGGGTTCTTAGTTAATACCAAGCCAAAGGTTATGAACCTCCCAGCATCCTTAGGCCATGACTTTAATGCAGGTAAGGTTAGAAGTGATGCCTCATTACTCTCATAAACCTCTTGTACAGGACCTTTGCCTACAATCTTTGGTGCAGTATCGCTTATCTCTGCTAACCTTGGTAGCATCTTTATCTTAGATAATATGCTGGAGGGTATCTCCATCCTTGTTAAAGCAACTATCCTCTCCCCTATATCCTCAAAGTTATCAACCCCTAATGCTAACCTTAGCCTATCTATGCTACCAAAGGCATTACCTAATACCCTTATATCGTAATTCTCAACGTTCTCAAATAGTATAGCCTTACCATTGTTATACATGACCCTCCTTAGGATCTCTGCCATCTCAAGATCAACGCTAACCTTTGCCTTTACCCTACTTAGCATACCATTCCTCTCTAATGCATCAATATACTCCCTAAGGTTCTCAAATGGCATACTTACTCTACATTAACCTACTATTTTATCTTTAAAATTAGAGCATGATTCTAATGCCTTAACTACCCTTACTACTTTATCGTAAGAGTTACCTATGTACTCCATAACCTTATCTATGCTATATGTATAGTAATGCAGTGAGATAAGATATTCACCATCATCTGTAGCATCTATCTCCATCTTACTCCACTCTGAATCAAGCTCAGATCCTTTAGATACAAACTCAAGCTTCCCAAAAGGGTTCCTATGAACTATATAATCTAAGAACTCATCTATACCATTTAGGTTCTTTACATTTGCTATAACAAGGTTAGCATCATTACCATCATTAATCCATGAGTTTATAAGCAATGAACATGCATCAAGTTCATCATTAACATTAATATCAAGTGCATCTTTAAGTAACATTCTAACAACACTTACATGATTAATGAATGCCCTTAACTCATCCTTTCCTATACCTATGGCTGCTGTATTTATAGCCTTGCCCTTTATCCTTGTGAATCTAGATAGCCTTATGGTAAACCGCCCTTTATATAGGATACCTTGCTCCTCATTCATTACAGAGAATCCATTGCTCATGAATGCCTTAATGAACCTATCATTATCTTGCAGTAATGCATGCTTAAAGAAGAGCTCTAACGTTATAGTGAACCTAACATTGCTCAAGATCAATCAACCCTTAGCACTATCTTACCAAAGTTATGGTTCATCTCCATCATTGCATGGGCAAGCATGGCATCCTCTAATGCAAATACAGTATCTATTACAGGCTTTATGTTATGTTTATGCATAAAATTAAGCATCTCTAGCATATCTGCTTTAGTGCCTAGATATGCCCCAATTATGCTTGCAAGCTTGTTGTATAGTATCCTAACCTCAACCTTAGTATACTCATCTGCTGTAGCACCACATACCATTACAACCCCGCCCTTCTTTACGCACCTTATACTTGTATCCCATATACCAATCTGATCTATTACAATGCTAACCCCTTCATTACCCGTTATACTCATAACCTCACTTACTATATCCTTCTCACTCCTATCTATAACATGATCAGCATAAATTCTTGCTTTGCTTAACTTACTCTTATCTCCAACAGTTGTTATAACATTAAAGCCTAATGCTTTAGCGAACTGTATACTTGCTATGCCTACACCACTACCAGCAGAGTATACAAGTACAGTATTGCCCTCTACACAATTCATGCTAGAGATCTCAGTAGCCTTCTTGATCATGCTGTATGCTGTTAAATATGCAACGCCTAGAGTGCTTGCCTCTTCATAGCTTAGCCATTTAGGCATCCTTATAAGATTCCTGTATGGTACCTTTGTGTATTGCGCATAACCTCCATGCCAATCACTGAAACCTCCTATTATACTGAACTCCTTGCACATATTCTCTTTCCCATTTAAACAGTACTTACACTTATTGCAACCTATACCAGGGTATACAAGAACATCCTCGTTAGCCTTAAACTCTCCTATGCTATTAACAAGATATCCAGAGAAGTCGCACCCAAGTATATGGGGGAAGTTAACCCTTCTATTAGGCAAGCCCTTCCTAACCCATATATCTAGCCTATTAACTGAGCATGCTTTAACCCTAACCAAGGCTTCATCATCATTGCATACTGGCTCAGGGAAGTCCTGGTACCTTAACTTATCTACTCCACCATGCATATGAAGCACTACAGCCTTCATACCGTTAATTAATTCTAACATACTAAATTATAATTTATTGGATATTATGCATAGCAATTAGATCCTTCTTGAATGGCTCAAGTGCTTCAGGTATACTAGCATCTATTGGATCCTTCAATGATCTACCCTCACTCTTCTTCCTATTCCATATGGAGGAGTTAAACTCTACTATCATCCTTGTATACTTACTCATATCTCTACTATACTTGATAACATCAACAGGGAATGTATTAGTATGTATGCTCTTATCTGAGTATAGTATCCTCCATATATGATCTGTTATGAATGGTGTTATTGGTGCAAGCAATAGCAGTATAGTTGATAAGCATTTATGCAATGTATAGCATGCAGATCTCTGCTCATGCTCATTGAACCCTTGGGCATATGCTCTAGCCTTTACCATCTCTATGTAATGGGGTGCAAATAGATTCCATAGGAACTCTCTAACAGCATTTGATGGTATGAAGAAGTTAAACTCATTGTAGCCCTTCATGCACCTCTCAACCAGTATTGATAGCTCTGCTAGTATCCATCTATCTGTAGCCTCTAGAGTACTCAAATCTATGCTTGAATCATCTATAATTGGGAACGATGATATGAATCTAGCAGTATTCCATAGCTTTGTTAGGAACTTCTGTGTACCTGCTATCCTCTGCTCTGAGCATCTAAAGTCATAGCCTAGATTAACCTCACTAGCACTCCAGAGCCTAAATGTATCTGCTCCATAACGCTTTATTATAGGTAAGGGATCTATAACATTACCCTTGCTCTTACTCATCCTTTCTCCTCTCTCATCTAAACCATAACCCATTATCCATGCACTAGCAAATGGTGCCTTGCCTGTAAGTTGGTAGCATCTTAGTATTGTGTAATGTAACCATGTTCTTACTATATCCTTTGCTTGGGGTCTTAATGCTATAGGATAAGTATATTTAAAGAACTCCTCATCCTTGCCATACCTTGATATGAAGAGAGGTGTTATGCTAGAGTCCATCCATGTATCAAATGTTCTATCCTCGCCTATGAATTCTCTGCTATTACAGTATGAGCATTTATCAAAGGGAGGCTTATCTATCCATGGTCTATAGTATCTGCCCTTCTCTGGTAGATTTGCTTTACCGCATGACTTGCAGTACCATATAGGTATCTCAGTAGCATAGAACCTCCTCCTTGATATAGGCCAGTCTATTGTTATAGAGTTTAGCCAGTTCAAGAGTATATGCCTATGCATCTCTGGATAGAACCTCATGCTGTGTGCTATATCCTTAAGAGTATCTATGAACTCTAACTGCTTCAGATAGTACTCCTTCATAGGTATTATCTCTATCGGGGTATTGCTCCTCTCACACACAGGGGTTCTATGCATTATATCCTCCACCTTTATAAGCAGACCCTGTGATCTAAGATCCTCTATAATTGCATCTCTAGCATCACTTATCTTCATACCAGAATACTTGCCAGCATTAATGCTCATCAACCCATTTGTATCTATGGCAATAACCTCTTGTAATGCTAACTCTCTAAACAGTTGAACATCGTTATGATCACCATAACTGCATACCATGACTGCACCAGAACCAAAGTTCATATCAGCAGATGGATGGGGTATTATCTTAACCTTGTTATTGTATATAGGTACTATAGCATGCTTGTAGTGTAAATGCTTGTATCTAGCATCATCTGGATTTACTATAATTGCTCTACAAGAGCATAGTAACTCTGGTCTTGTGGTTGCTATTGTTATATTACCTCTATCCTCTTCACCTTCACCCTCATACTCACTTAACTTAAAGTTTATGTACACTAGCCTAGTTGGCATATCCTTATATACTACCTCAGCATCTGCAATTGTAGTACCACACTCATAACAGTAGTTGTTTGGTCTAGTATCCTCATAGATCAGACCTCTATTCCATAACTCAATGAAGGTTGCTTGTGTTAATGCTCTAAACTCCTCAGAGTCTGTTCTATAATAATTATCTAGTGTACCACTAAGCCCTAGCCTCTTCATGATCTCTACCATCTCCTGCTCTAGCTCATCTAATGCCTTCTTGCATAGCTCTAGGAACCTCTCCCTACCTATACTTCTCATACTTATCTTGTACTTCTTCTCAGTGTATATCTCAACAGGTAAACCATTCCTATCTATACCTATGGGGAAGTATACATTATAGCCTAACATCCTTGCCGTCCTTGCTATCATATCTATCTGGGCATAGTGTGCAGCAGCACCTATATGCCATGGTCTACCAGATGGGTAAGGGGGAGGTGTATCTATAACGAATGGTCTCCTTGAGTAATCAACCTTAAACTCATAAATATCCTTCTCTTTACTCCATCTCTTCATCAGTTCTTCCTCTATTCTAACATCCCATACCTTCTCCTTTATCTTAGGTTCCATTGCAATCACTACTTCTTATACTATCTTATTGCTAAACTAACCTTATCTTATATACTATACTCATCTAACTCTTATACCCATTATCTTAAATACCTCTTGCCTTGCAATGCAACCATTGCACTTACCACAAGGCTCATCCACTCTTAGATGACAGCTCCATGTATGCTCCAATGGCACATTAAGTTCTAAGGCTAACCTTACTACACCAAGCTTATCAAGGTCAGCCAATGGAAGGATTATCTCTGCAGGTTCATTTAGCATAAATCCCTGCTTAAATAGCCAATTTAGTGTATCTATATACTCCTTACTAGCATCCTTAAAGAATAGCATATCCTCCTTTATATGCCCGCCTATTATCCATCTAGCATTCATATACTCTGCTATATGTGCTGCTATGGAATAGAATAGAAGGTTCTTAGATGCTATATAGAATGGCCATCTAGCATCACTACTCTTATACTTTGGACTTGAGTAACCGTATATGTTAAATGCCTCCATTATGAATGGTGCATCTATCTCTTTAAGTTGTACCCCTGCCTCTCTTGCTATTACTCTACTAGCCTCTATCTCCTTTATCCATCTATTGTAGTAGTTTATTGTAAGGGCATATGTATCATAACCCTTGCTCTTTGCCCAGTATAAGCATGTTGCAGAGTCTATGCCACCAGATAATAGTACTAGTGCTTTGTTACTGTTACCATTGCTACTCATAGCATTCTTATCCATCATCTTATCTTATCCTAGATACTATATGTGCACTCTTGCTTACCCCTTCATATATGTATACACCTATTGCATTTATGTTGTTAGGCATCCTTTCTGCTATTAATTCAATTATTATCTTTGCTAAATTCTCTGCTGTTGCCTCCCCGTCTAGCATGAATGTGGTATGCTTAGGCACTTTAAGATCAAACGTACCATTTGGTCCATCAAATGCAACTCTATAGTGTTTATCATCCTCCTCTATCAGATACCTCTTATTTATAAAGAACTTATGGTCAAGCATGGATAATGCTTGCTTTATAAGCCTCTTTGCTTCACCAAAGTCTATAACCATACCATCCTTCTTACTACCCATCAACTCAACCACAACACTTGCTGTATGCCCATGTAACACTGAGCACTTGTTAACTAATGGCAGTATATGAGCATAATCGAATGAGAGTGAAGGGTCTTCAAATACAAGGCTTGCATAATCATCCTCTTTATATGCAAATATGGAGTTTAGTTCATCTATGCTACCAGTTACTATACCTTTACCTATACCTATTATTCTTAGATTTAGATTTAAATCTTTAATCTTCTTTAACTTCTCTAGATCATCTTTGCTATCTATAACCTCAATATATCCATGCTCTGTCTTAAAGTCTATGCTAATACTTGGATCCTCTGAGAGCCTTACATTATACTCATAATCTATATTTAAGAATTTAAGTAACTCTGCTATAGAATGTTCATTTCTACTACTTAACATGTTACCTTTACCATCTACATACCTTACATACTTACCCTCAAGCATAGGGATGCTATAGTAATATGTTATTTATTTTTTGTTATTATATGAATACTTGATCCTCTTAACAGCCTTGTATACACCACTACTAAACTGAAGAGCCTTCTTCTCCTTATATGCTAAACTCTTATCTATGCCTATCTTCTCAGCAACCTTTCTAAGCACTAACTTCCTTATACCTTGGGTTATCTTGAACTCTGCAGGTATATTTACAGCATACTGCGCAAGAGAGTATACTGCATATGGTAATGCTAACATTGTGTAACTACATGAGGCATTATCATCTCTAAGTAGATCCTTCTCAGCATTTATCACATCATTAAAGAGCATCTTACTAACATCATGATTGCAGTATCTAAGGTATCTTGCATATCCAGCAAAGAGCTCATCTGCCAACTGACCAAGCATAAGGGTTCTTAGCCCTTTACTTCTAGCATACCTTGCTAGTATATGCACTATGCTAGCAATACTTGCATCCATAGCATTAGTTAAATCTATATCTAGTGTTGATAATGAGTTAAGTGCATCAAGTACATCCTTCTCATCAATCACAAGCATCTCATGGTTAAGGCTATTGATCTTAGTATGCTTGTAATCATATGAGTCCTTCATGCATACAGTTACTGCTGTAACATCTGCATACCTTGATGCAATACTTGCAATTACCATGCTATCTATTCCAGATAAGCCTACAGCAACTTTACCATTTAACCTACATATAGCATATACTATAGAGTCTAGTAATGCTGTAAGATCCTCTACAACCTTATCAATACTTACACTAGTTATTGGGTTAAATGATAACTTGCATGATTCATGCTTCCTTAATGAGTTAGAGGTTAACGAGTATGTATACATTATGCCTGGTTCTACAATCTTAGGATCTGTTAAGACTCTCTTATCACTTGCAATACTTATACCTTTTCTACTATAATCATAGTAGAGTGGTTTACATCCTAGAGGATCTCTAGCAAATATTATACTCTTTTGCATACTGTTTATTTTAACATAAGCATAGTTGCCATCGATACATTTAGGATCAAGCATGAGACCATTAATTAATAGCAATGGGTCATCGTTATTATTACTATTGCTATTACTATTATAATCTACAGGGTAATATAATATAGTTAATCCGTCATACTCTCTAACTATGCATCTACCATCCCATGCTCTATAGTTCATAATATCTTTGCATCTAGTGATTATGCTATCATCATGGTTAGTTATTAGGAAACCATTGGTTAACATTCCTTTCTACTAATGCTAAAAGTTTAATTCTCTTTTATTTAATTTAATTTGAAGATAACCTTCGCTTAATTAACCCGCTCTTGTTCCATAGCAGTGATGATGTTAATCCTAACATTAGCCATAGCACTAGAACAGTTAATGCACTAGATACCCTAAATCCTAAGAGTATACTACTATCTATATTTATAGGATCAGGGTTATTTGGCATAAGCATGTATGCTGTAAACATTATTAAAGAGTAAGATGTTATAATTGCTGCATCTCTTCTAATCTTATTATTGCTATTGGTCAATCTAACCCTAATCAATGCTAATGCTAATGCACTTATACCAGAGATAAGCATGTATGTTACAAATATAATCTGTCTATAGTATATTGTATCTGGATCACCTACAGCAGGTGGATTAGCAGGATACTTTATTGCTGGCATAAGGTATATTACTATCCATATGATAGATGCAAGTATAACCGCCCTTTTAACACCTTTATCTATAGATTTGCTTAAGATATATACTAATGTATATAATGCTGAGTATGCTATCCCTGCTAGTAGTGCTGCTAGTAAACCACCTTGTAACTGCCATGCCCTATATGCAAAGTACTCTTGATTTAGATTAAAACCACTTCTTATAGCCTCTAACTCAACAGCCTTCTCTATGTAAGGTGTAACAAATAAAATGTTAAGTAAGCCATATAACAGCCCACTAGAAAATCCTGCAAGCAGTGTTACTGCTACTATATTTAGTATCATACTCCAAACCAACCACTAATGGCAAGGTAAGCCTAGTGAGTGCCTTGTATCATGGAATAACTCATGCAAGTAATTGACATTGTATGCATCGTCTCCAAATACAATGCTTAATATCTGCCCTTGATCATAACCTATAGCAAACATGGTAAAGGCAAACAATACTGCAAGTACTGCCAATGTAGGCAATGGTATCCTGAACTCATTAACGGTTATTGCTTTATCCATAGATAGGGGGTATTGTAACATTGCTATTTAAAGCTTTGGATAGTTTATCCAACAGTATTATCCTTGCCCTCATAACTCTCCTTACTCTTCCACATCTTTGGGTATGTGTTAGCCTTCATTATAACACGCTTAAGGGAGAATGCTATACCTTTATCACTCTCAACTATCTCCTTGGATGACATAGCAGCCTCAGCAAGTGCAATAAGCTCACCTTTAAGTGTATATACACCAACAAGGTCCCCTTTAGCTATATCCTTTGATAACCTAACTATCCCTGGTACTGCTAACTGTGCACCATGGCATAAGGCATCTACAGCACTATCCCTAACTACTACAGCCTTGATATGCTTTAATGCATACTCTATTGGTTTGATAAGAGATCTTATCTTATCCTCTCTATTCTCTTCCTTCCATTGCATATAGGCATCATAAAGATCATGTAGCCTTACCATATCATTCTCACTTAAAGTGCTTACTCTTGTCCTTCTTAACTCCACCATGCTTGCCCCAGTGCCTAAAACCTCACCAATATCATATATCAACTTTCTAACATATGTACCTGCTTGGCATAGAACTCTAATCAGTAGCAGTCTTCCATGGGATTCTAACAGATCTAACTCATATATCCTTCTAACCCTAGTCTCCCTCTTTACAGATGATCTCTGTGGAGGCTTCTGATATATATCCCCTATGAACTCTTTTATAACACTCTCTACCTTGCTTATGCTTGCATCTTTATGTAACCTTGCAATAGCATAGTACTCCTTTGGTCCCATCAGTAGTGTAATCAAAGCCTTGGTAGCCTCTCCTAAGCCTATGGGTAGTAGCCCAGTTACAAGAGGGTCTAGGGTACCACTATGCCCTGCTCTGCTAATATTTAGTATCCTCTTGACCCATGCTACTATCTCATGGCTTGTTGGTCCTGCTGGTTTATCTATACATACTATACCATAATCAAGCAATACATCGATAGGTCTAGAGAAAGGATGATACCCATAACGCTCATCTGTTACATCATCATCTATGCTTATTAAACCACTTAACTGAGGTATCTTATCACCTAACTCTTGATCAGAGTAAGTAGTATTATTCATTGCTATTACCCTCTTAAAATATGCTCTACTATAACACATGCTATATCTATAACGCTAGATGCGTTAAGATAATCTGTATTTATAACAAAGTCAAATACTGTAAGGTCATTACATATATCTATATTGTACAGATTCTTATACAACCTTTTATTCCTCTCATCTCTTATAGCAATAACCTGCAAGGCTTCATCGTAGGTTAGATTATCCCTCATTGCCATCCTTGCTGCTCTCTTCTCCCTTGAGCCTTTCAGGTATATCTTTACAACACTATCATAAGATACAAGCCAAGGCAAAGTATAACTTGTTACTACCACATTACCCTTCCTAACTAAGGCTAAAAGGTACTCATCAACCTGCTTATCAAACTCTGGATTACTCTCCCTCTCAGCAAGAAAACTCATCCCTTGCTCTCTATCCCACCAATCATTACCTGCTACCCTATAACCTCTACTTACTGCTAACTCCTTAAGTATATCTCCACCAGAGTAATAGCGCATATTGAACCTTGATGCTATAGCCTCTGCAACAGTAGTCTTTCCTACTGCAGGAAGGCCAGAGATAACTATAGATTTATTACTACTACTGCTGCTAGTGTTAGTTCTCATCTCTTTAAGCTCAAGTCCATTCATACTCTATATACCTACCTATCATCTATCTATGAATATCTTTACCCTATGCTCTTATAAAACTTTATAAAGCCATCCCCCTATTATTTATTAATTCAGTTAATACTTATATCAGTTCTAGTTATCTTCATAACTATACCACTGAATGCTATAGATGCTATAGCATACCATGCCCAGAGCAGTACCTCGTTCTCTGCTGTGCATGAAGGAACCCTCTCATCGATTGGCTTCTCTATACTTGAGTTAAGGGTTCTATAAGCCTCAAGTATGCTCTTCTTAGCATCAATGTACTTGCCTTCATTAGCCTGCTCCTTAGCCTGCTTTGCTAAATATACTACACTATCCTTTATGCCTTGATCTTTAATCTCATCTGCCTTGCTTATTAGTTCATCAGATATGCTATTAACATCCTTAACTATAAGACTCTTTGTACATGTTATAGGCATTAGATCGCCCAATATATTGAGTGATACTGGAGATACTGCAACTGTATGACCAAAGACCTGAGGGAGTATAACCCACCATATTATAAGCATAGGTACCATGAATACCATCATAGGTCTAAAGTTCATCCGCATAACCTCCATGTTAAGCCTATTCATATACTCTTGCTTCTCCCTTAACTTCTCTATTCTATTCTTATCCTGCTTCCTTATTGCATCCATATACTCCCTCCTCCACTCATTAACCTCTTTCATTGCACGCTTTAACTTCTGTAGATCGGTTAACTTTAATCTTAGGAAGGCATAGAGGAACTGTAATGCTACAGCAATTATGCTTACAAGTATAGCAGAGGTTAGCATGTCAGTAACATATGGATGTGCTGATCCAGTTGGTGCAATCTGTAGTTGCATATGCAAAGGTATTATTGATAGCTGGGCAGATACTAGCAGTATAAATTGGACTAATGTATCTGTATTCATATCTACTTTACACCTTTTTATTGCTTAATAAGTTAATAAGATCCTTAACTGCATTCTCAGCCATACCATCTCTATTCATTATTATTGCAAATGGGGCACCAGTAAGTATTGAGCATGCAGCAACCATTATCCTTGCTATCTCTAACTCATGTGCAATATCCTTCTCATCAACAAGATCTCTCTGCCTAGTCTTATCATTTATCCTTCTATTTAGTATCTCTTTAGGCTCTGCTGCAACAAGCACAAGGTTAGTAGGCTTTAATAGGTTAAGCAAGTACAATGGTAAACCTGGATAGTAACCTTCTCTAGTATTTATGAAGAGATGTGTATCTATAAGCACTATATCATCCTTCATGCTAGCTATCTTCATAGCTGCCTGCTCTTGTAACCTCTTCTGCTCCTCAATAGGCATCTTACGCATCTCATCCCTATGCTTAACACCAAGTTTAGCAGCCTCCTCAAACATAACAGTTCCAAATACAACTAGCCTAGCATTGTATCCTAGATTGTTCAACTCCTCTACAGCCCTAGTTATCACTGTGGTCTTACCTACTCCTGGTATACCTACAACTATTGCACGTTTAGTCTTTCCTTCCAAGGAGAGCACTCAACCTTGGCATGAACACATCTATCTTCTCTCTCAGCAATAGGTTGTAGTAGTTTATAAGTATATCAACCATCAAGAGCAGCCCTGTGCCAGTACCAAATGCACCAAGTATATCGCTACCAGATGCAAGTAAGCCTAGGAATATTGAACTCATTAATGTAACAGCTGGTATATACTTCTTAAGCAAAGCCTCTATGGATGCCTCTGTCCTTCTGAACCCTGGTATCTGTACATCTGCTCCTATAAGACTACTTGCAGCAGATTTAGGGGATAACCCTCCTAACTCTACCCATAATCTACCAAAGAGCACTACTATACCAGTAATTATACCCATGTATATAAGTGCATGATGGGGCTCAAGTAAGGTAGCATCTATACCCCTTGTAGGGAGGAGATACTTTACTATACCCCCTATTGGTGTCTGTGGATTACTAGGATCGAACATGGCTATCCAGTTCAACTCCTCTCTGGTGTTCAAAGGATTGTAGTTAGCCCAGAATAACTGAGCTATGAATACAAGGTTTGCTATTAGTGCAGATGCAAGTATTACAGGTACATTGGATACATACATGAACTTTATTGGGTAGCTTGCTGTAAATCCTCTAAACCTACTTGAGACTAGAGGTATCTCTATCTTCATACCTTGTGTAAATAATAGTAATGCTATTATAGCAATAGTTACAAATAAGCCTATTAGGTTTGGTAGCATGCCTACCCTAAATAGTGCATAATAAATATCAAAGTTACCATTTATAGCCATCTGTATAAGCATAGGTATTACACCAAATGGTAGATTATCTTGTGCATTTATTGGGCTAAACATGTGCCAGAGTACAGATTGAGCAACACCAGCCATTATAAACAGACTTATACCACTCCCAAGACCCCAGCCCTTTTGCACAAGCTCATCAAGGAGCATGACTATTATACTTGCACCTATCAACTGTAGTATTATAATGGTAGATATGCTAGGCTCTGCCTTGTATACTATAGATCCATAAACAGTACCCTCTATTATTATAACTATTATTGTAACTAGTTTAACTGCTGATGTGAATAACGCTCTATCCTCAGGTCTACTAAAGTCTAGCTTGAATATATCTGCACCCTTTAATAACTGCATAAGTAATCCAGCAGTTACTATAGGTCCTATACCAAGTTCTATAAGGGTGCCTTGTTGAGATGCAAATATTATCCTAGCAAATGCAAATGGATCGAATGGGCTTGTTGGGGCACCATATAAAGGAACTTGACCCATTATAAGGTAAACAAGTACGGCTAAACCACTCCAAGCAAACCTTTGAGTTAGAGTAAGTTTCTTCTTTGGTTTAGGTATCTGAGGCAAGTAGGTTGATGTCTTGTTTACTATCTCCCTAAAGCTTAGATTACTTGGGATGCTAGGTTTTAGCATGATACTATCACACCACCAGCCTTTTCTATCTTACTCTTAGCAGAGTTGGTATATAAAGGTATTACAACCTTATAAGCATTACTAACATTACCAGCACCTAAGAGCTTCTCATAACCTAAAGCCTTAAGGTCTATGAGCCTCTTACCATCCTCATCTACCTTGCCATACTTTATGAAGAGATCATCCAATGCACTAAGGTTAACCCAGCGTTCTATAACCTTGCTAGTAGGGTTATGGAATCCATGCTTACCAAAGTACTTCCCTTCAATAAGTACTGCTTGCGTCCATTTATGCTTATGTAAACCAACCTTCCTGTTACCCTTCTTTCCAGTATCTCTATGTTGTCCTATCTGCCCCCAACCATGGGTCCTAGACCCCCTTAACCTCCTAACCTTTCTTAGCCTAGTTGCCATACACTAACAGATGAAGAAGCGTTAATTAAGTATTGCGAAAGGTGCGTAACTATAACATCATCCTTCAAGACTAGCTAGTGTATTAAAAAGATTAAGTAACATAAAATAAGTGCATTAATAATTACTAATCATACCATCCTTGTAACCATCTCAGATAACTCCTCATTCTTACCAAGAATGCCTCCGTTAGAGTACATATGCTTACTACTCTTCTTGAAACCTTTCCTTGGTGGTGCTAATCTAAAGTATGGTTTAACCAACTTTAAATCATTGAACTTTATACTATCATTTGCTAATGCAATTGCAAGATCATCAATGCTAGAGAAGCCTAAGGATCTTAGCACTTCATCATTTATACTCTTATCACCAATAACCTTACCTCTCTTCTCAAGCAGTAACTTTATGGTTTGGGCATCTGCCTTACACCATGCTACATGATCCTTTACCTTCTTAAGCATTCCTTCATACACTTCATTCTCTGGAACTATAGTAGCACTAAACCTACTCTTTAGCCTAAGAAGCCTTAATGTATGCTCAGCCCAGTATGGTGTATTAACTGTCCCTCTAAGCCTTACAACAAGGTAAGCCATATTACACTACACCTTACTTCTCTCTTTATCTTACCATTAATTAATCTATCTACATAACTCTAGCCTATGCTGTATGTATTCCTTAATGCATTGTATACTGCATATGCTGTTGATGACATAGTACTAGTTGAACCAAAGGTTCTTGTCCATGCATCTTTTAGACCAGCAAGTCTTAACATGGTAGTTATAGTGCTTCCTGCAACAAGCCCTAGCCCTCTTGGTCCTGGTATTATCTCTATCCTAACGCTACCTCCCTTCCCTGTAACCTTGAATGGTACAGAGTGCTTCATTGTACATCTACACTCCCAACTACCACAGCCAAGTTTAACAGGTATTATGTTAAGCATGGCATCCCTTGTTGCCTTATCTATAGCAGATCTCATCTGTGCTGCCTTACCTTTACCTATACCAAACCATCCTTGCTCATCTCCACATGCTACTATTGCACTGAACCTTGTTAACTCACCTGCATCTGTCTGCTTCTGCACAACCCCAACATGTATCACCTCGCTCTTAAGATCTGGTAAGAGATACTTAACTATCTCTGGTTCTCTAAGCCTATAACCCTGCTCAAATATCTGCTCTAGAGATGTTATATGCTTACTTACAACAAGCATACCTAGCTTTGTCCTAGGCTTCCACTCCTCTACCTTCTCCTTACTACCCCCCATAACCTCACTCATCTAACTATCACCATCACCAAACGAGTGCAGTATATTATCCTTAACATCTTTAAAGTGTTCCATGTAATCCTCTGGTTTAAGTCCCCTTGCTATTAATGCTGAGAATTTTTTATTGTATACATTAGTATCATGACTTTTAAGTAGGTTAGCATAATCAACTATATGTTTACCCATTATCATATCCTCGCTTGGAAGTGAATCTTCATCTACAGGAATGTTTAAACCAGCATCTATTAGCCCCTTAGTACATGCTGCTATCCTTGAGGTAAAGCCTCTAAGCCCAGTGTATATTATGCATGAGTCTATACCTTTAGCCTTAGCCTTCTTGCCTGCAAGTAAACCAACAAGGTAGCATGCTGGCATACTCTTCCTTGAACCCTTCCATCCGTACTTTAACAACTCTCTACTGTGTGCTGATGCTAATACCCTGTCACCTTTAACCTCAGCCTTTGTTATCTGTACTATAACATTCTCATTGCTTATCCTTATACTAGCAAATACATGCCTACCTACAAGTATAGCCTTCCTCTTTCTATAATCTGTCTTCCCCTCCCTTATTCTCTTAAGTGTTGATATGTATCCCAACTTCTATTCTTACCTCTTGCTATAGTACCACTTATAAACCTTTGAGATCAATGCTTACTCACTACAATCTATTATTTCATAAATATTGCTAAGAGTAACATAGGTATTGATATGATTATAGTTATTATCACTATACCAATCATAGCATTCTCATTTATGTTAACCCCCCATAATGGTAGAACAGGTATTGGGAAGAGTGCAAGAACCAATAAAGCAGCAAATGCTATTATCCTCTTCCATCTCCTTCTTATAACTTGCATGATAGTAAGATATTAAGGAGATCATTTTAACCTTACTTTATCTAGCAGATACAGCAGGGATGCTATACTAATAATCTATTAAATTTATTATGAAAATCAGATGAAATGTTGTTACATTTATAAGAAGTTAATTTGTATATTATAGTTATGTACAGTGGTGAGCTTGAGGTACAGGCAAAGAGGAAGGCATTAGCAGTACTACAAGATGAGAGTAGCAAGTTGGTTAATGCTGGAAGATCACTTGTTATGACATACAACACAATACTTAACAATGATACCAATGGAGTACATACAAGTATAGAGAGGATAAAGTGCATAGAGGAGGAGATAGAGAATCTAAGGAGGAAGATAACCATGGATATATATGAGATAGGATCTCTCATGGTTAATAGAGAGGAGCTTCTCAAGACAATCTACCTTATGGATGAGATAGCAGGTCATATGAGTGGCATAGCGTTCAGATTATCTGTTCTAAGGGCTGATATACTTAAAGGGATAGATAAAGAGGTACAGTCACTCCTTGACCTTGTTCTTGATGAGGTATTCAAGCTTAATGAGATGGCTAGAGCATTAAGCATGAATCCAATGGCAGTACTAGATATAAGCCCATCTGTAGAGAGGTTAGAGAAGCAGATAGATGATAAGTATAGGGCACTTGTAGTAAAGGTCTTAAGTAATCTGAGTGATCCAAAGGACCTTATACTCTTAAAGGATGTGCTTGATGGTGTTGAAGGCATGGCAGATAAGTGCTTAGAGGTATCTGATCGTATGACTATATTAGCATTAAATATGTAATCGTATGCATATTGTATATATGATATGAATAACAGTAAGATAAGGGGAGAGTTAATAGAGAATAGAATAGTGATATGGAATATAGAGCATGCTAGGCAACTCTTTAGGAATGGTTTCTATGGTAAACCATTGGGTATACCTAAACCAAAGGGCGATGATTTCAATGCTCCATTGATACTTGATCTCATAGAAGGGTACTATCTTGCAAAGAAAGGTATGCTTGAGATATATACAGGCAATAGGATCGGTACCAACTCTAAACATAGTACAATAGAGGAGGAGAAGAGCAGGAATAGCAATAGCATTATTAACATTAACGCATACAATACTGCTAAAGATCATAGCTTAAGGGTAGTATCGCTTAAAGAGATGACATCCATATGTAGAAAGGAGTATGCACACTTTGATAGTAAATACATGGTATTTGCTGCTCTTAGGGATAAAGGCTACGTTGTTACTCCAGGCATAAAGTTTGGTTGTGATTTTGCTGTATACGAGCATGGTCCAGGTATAGATCATGCTCCATACCTTGTACAGGTAGTAAATCCTAGCGATATGCTTACAGCAACAATGGTAGTGCTTTATGGAAGGCTTGCTACAACGGTTAGGAAGCAGTTCATCCTAGCAATAGCAAGGGTAAAGGAGAAGAGTGTAGTATTCCTTGCGTTTGATTGGTGGAGAGCGTAAAGCTAACTAACTAACTAAGTAAACAAATTATTAACTATTATTTTATTTATTTTATTTATTTTATTCAAACTCTTTAATCATTTGCTTCACATGTCCTGCTATTATATTAAAAGCCTCTATACCCTCTTTACTTAGATTTAACTCATGCTCTGCTTTAAATCTAGAGTATATTCTAATTGCATTATCAGTAGGATCTATAAATATATCGCCCTCATCCTTTAATACATGCATAAGCAGCTCTTTAAGCCTTGTATCATTATTTAGCCTATCAGCAATCTTACCTCCTTCCCACCACACATCCTCAATCCTCTTATTTACTACCCCTGTAACCTTCTTCCTTGTCCTTGCTAGTAGTAATTCTCCATAAGTCTTACCATTACTCTTGATTATAAAGTGTATCTGATAGAAAGGTAGAACACCATATGCATGAATATTACTACTTGCCTTACTCTGCTCCATAGCATTCATACTGTATTCATATTAAAGCTTTATAAACCTTTTATATTATATTGTAGTTAACCTCTTGCTAGTATCTGAATGTAATCAAAGTTCATACCCTCTACTTTTATGTAACCTATGCTAGTGACTACCCTTGGCATTGATGTAAAGTAGTAACTATAATACTGATGCTCATTAACATCCATGGCATCTGATATGCTTGCATCTATACCAAGAGCCTTTAACTGCTTTATTACCTTGCTTATTACATCTGTATCAAAATACTCCTCTTCCTCTCCTCCCTCTTCCTCTTCATGGCTTCCATGCTTCTTTTCATGCTCAACATCTCTACCCTTATGCTTCATACATAAGGATACATAAGATCATAAAATAAAGATTTTGGCTCCTCATACCTTTATCTAACTAATTCTATTATCAATAGAGGTGAAAGTTCTTAATTTATGTTACCGGCTAGTTAAGTAAAAGATTTAAAGGCGATTACCTTATACTAGATTAATGATAAGGAACTATTATGCTCGTATGCTGCTATGGATGGCTATAAGTGCTGCTGTAAGTTTTATACTAATAAGGATATTTGGTCTTATTATAGGCTTAGCATTATCATTTGCTATATTTGTGCTGCTGAATATAATTGCAAATAGGCGTATGCTAAACTACGGTAGAGGTTCATTCAATGTAGGTATAACCTATAGATGTATAAACTGTGGACATAGGTTCAAAGGAGGCTCATGCCCAAGATGTGGCTCAAAGATGAAGCAAGCAGAGTTCTAACATAATAATTTTTATGAGCGCTATGATTTAGATTTAAATACCATAATATCTGTTATTATTACATGAGCAATATACAACAGATGCGTGTTAAGATATTTGAGGAGTTAAGCAAGATAGTTGATCCAGAGATAAATGTATCCATAATGGAGTTACAGCTTGTAGACAATGTTGAGATAAGGGATGGTAATGTTAAGGTTGAGCTGCATCTAACAAGCCCATTCTGCCCTGCTGTATTTGGATTCAAGATTGCTCAGGATATAAGGGATAACCTGAAGAAGATAGAGGGGGTTAAGGATGTTAAAGTCTATGTAAGTAACCATTTCATGGCTGAGGTTATAAACAAGCAAGTTAATGAAGGCTCAAGTACTAGCATATATGGCAAGTAACATATTAGTATATAAATTTATATACTTTATTTGAACATCTTTAAATAAACCATAACGTACTTAATCTAATGCAAAGAATAATAGTTCTAATACTGCCATTCATGCTCTTAACCCAAGTACTTAGCAATGCTCATGCTGCTACTGAAGATATAGATGTGATGTTTGCTTCAAGCATAGTTGAGATAAGGGGTCATCTATTGCAAGCGATTGAGAATAAGAGGGTTAACGACTTGGAGCATGCTATACCCCATACAGTTCATCCTACGGCTGAGCTTTATCCAAACATAAAGGATAGGATAGCAGAGAAAGATCCTCAACTGGCTAATAGTATAGAGAATAAGCTTCTATCCTTGCAGAAGGATGCACGAGTATTAACTGTAGAGGAGTTTAATGATAGAGTGGATGAGATAAATTCTTTGCTTCATAAAGCATTATTCAACTATGATATAATAGCATCTGATAAATTACAAGGAGCAGGATTCTGGGCTAGCGTTCTTCTGCAAGTTTTAGACGATGCTAGTGATGAGTATGAAGAAAGCGATATAGAAGAGGGCAAGGTAAAGAATGTAATAGAATGGCAGGATGCAATAGGATTTGTTACAGTTCTAAATGCTGATATATTCCCTAACATGCTTAAGGGCAAATTAGAGCAAGGGTTAAGCAATTCATTAGAGCAGTTACTTGCTAGTTTACTTGAGGATATGAAGTCCATGAAGAGTATAGAGAGTATCTCAAGTAAAGTAAGGGCAATAAATGATAACCTAAGACCATTAATAGAAGTAGAAGAGGAGCCTAGTATACCAAAGATAAAAGATCTACTTACATTGGCATTGAATGCATACCAAGCAGGTAAGTTTGAGGAAGAAGGGGAAGGTGAATTCGGTGAAGCACAGAGTAATTATGAGAAGGCTAAAGAGTATATAACTCTTGCATATGAGAAGCACTTCCTGCCATTGAAGCAGTATATAGAGAGTAAAGATCATGAACTTATGAGTAGTACTGAGAATATGCTTAAGGATGAGTTGCTGATGCTTATAGATAAACGTGCAAGTGTAGAAGATATTAAAAGTAAGATAGATGAACTTAATACTAATATAGATAAGATAATTGCAATAGGTGTAATACCAGAGTTCCCATTAGTTACAGGGATGGTTCTTGTATCTGCAATGCTAGTAGTACTTATGCTAACATATAGAGGTAATATAAGATTCAACTTATTCAATTCTAGCAATTAAGCAGTAATAAAAGCAAAGACCATCTTAATATATTTTCTTCTCTACACTTATCCTAGCATGCTCAAATTAAATTAACATATAGCACAAACAATAATAACACATTTGGATAAATAATTAACAGTAAATTCATACTCATGTTGATAAGCAGTGAGGTGTATAATAGGATAGAATCCTCTGGCATATATGGTATTAGAAGGGTTGATCTTAGAAAGGAGTTTGGTAAGGATGTAGATAATCATGTTAATGAACTAATATCTCAAGGTTTAGTCTTTGTAGATAAGAAGAATGGTGCAATAACATACTGGAGCAAGGATAGTTATTTAAGGTATATGCTAGAGAAGGATCCAAAGCTAAAGTTACTTCAAGAATTGATCAGAGATAGCAAGGATAAGGAAGAGGTTATAGATAATGTGGAATTAGAGGAAAAGATAAAAGATATAGTAGAAAATGTTGTAAATGAGAAGATTAATATATTTAATAGCATATTAAATAGTGAGATACTTAAAATAAAAGATCTAATAAGCAATATGAATTCAAATTACTCATCATTTAATGATTATATTTCTTCAATTAAAAGTGAATTAGAGACTAGATTCTCTTCAATGCATAATAAATTAATTAGTTATATAGATGAGAATATTAGTATAATAAATTCTAGACTATTGGATAATAATAAAGAACTAAATGAAAGAATCAATATGCTAGATACTCAAGTAAGATCTATCATTAATTTGAATGATATGATTAAAGAGAATAAGGAAGAATTGGATATTAAAATAAAAGAAGAGATAAGCTCATTAAAGGCATATGTAGATGCAAAGTCTGATTCTATTAACATGATGTTAAATGAGCAGAGATCATTTAGCAATGATATAGTTAAGAGGTTAACTACACTAGAGGAGAGTATAAGAGATCTTGAAGCAAGAATACATAAAGTAAATCAGCATTTAGATAATGTAATAAATAACAATAATGAGTTAAGAGAGGAGATCTCTTCCATAAGCAAGAGTATAGACTCTAACATAGATACAAAGGTATCATTAGCAATTGATAAGATACATACTAAAATAAATAATCTCACTGAGGATTTAGCAAATATAAAGCAAGAATTAGATACAAAGTTAATATATATTGATGAAGTTGTCAGAAGGGTAGATGATATACTTGCAACACTAAAAGCAAGTACAAATGGTAAGAATGGGAATGGTACATACAATAATGAGAATGTGATAACTCTAGAACAGTTCAGGATTGATTTTGATAGAATGTTAGCAGAGTTATCATCATCAATAGGTTGGGTTGAGTTGGCTAGTATAAGGGAAAGGATGTGTAGAAGATACAATATATCTGCACATGAATTCTATACTCTAGTATCCCAACTAATAGAGCACTTTAACAGCAGATATGAACTCTCATCTGGAGGGCAAGAGGGCATAGTAATAAGAGGATTAATACATGGATTTGTAAGGAGGGTATGAATAATAATGAAGAGTATACAAGAGAATAAAGTACACGATGGAGACAGATACAATTACAATAACATAAACGATAGCATTAATAATAGTAGTAATAATAATAGCCTATATCCTTATGGGTTACTAAATAACCCTTTTCCTAGTAGTCCTACCCCAACACTCCATAACTCTAAGATTCTAGGGGGTAAGAGGCATAGAGAGGCTAGGGATGCCATAATAAACTGTATAAATGATCTATACTCAAAGGTAAGTAAAGATCCTAGCAATAGCATAGATGATTTCAGGGTTATAACAGTTGTTCAAGATATAGGTGCTGGCAAGACCCATCTTGCATTGCATATAAAGAGTATTGTTAACAACGCTGTATGCTCATATCTAGATCTTAGCACTATATCTCCAAAGACACTACAAGGGCTCTTTGCTGGATTGCTTAAAGGATTTGCTCAAGATTACCTAGTTGAGTTAAGATCTAAGATAATAAAATATATAAAGCATAATGCACTTCAAGGTAACAAATATGCAAGGAAGTTCTTTAGGGCATCCTTCTTCAATAACAATATTGAGAAACTTGCAGGAGAGGTAATTAATGGTTCAAGATATCCAGACATAAGATACTTGAGTGATATATTCAGTGATTACAACAAGTATGAGGTATCTCTGATAAGGAAGATTATAAATGATGAGTTTTACAATGTTAATGATATAACAAGTTTAGAAGAGATATTAGCAATGCTTGATGCAATAGCAAGCATAAACATGAAGTTCTTGAACAAGTTAACATTACTTGAGATAGATGAGTTTGATTCTAATACTGACTCTATGGACTTTGTTAAGGCTTTAATAAATGCACATACAAGATCAACAATACTATTGCTAATAACTACACCTTCAATATACGATACAATAAGGAGCAGTAACCCCTCATTATTCGATAGACTAGAGAAGGCTAACTACAAGATAGATCTTGTAGGCTCAAGTACATTTGATGAGGTAGTTGATATAGCATTAGAGTACATAAGGGTTAATGTTAAAGATCTAACATTCAGTATGCATGAGCATGATCTAGCAGGTAAGATAAAGGTTATTTATGATGAGTTTGTTGAGTTCAGGAACATAAGATCTCTGCTTAACATACTATACCATGCAATGGAGAGTGCAAAGTTTAGGAATGAGCAAGTGCTTACAGAGGATGCTATAGAGGATGCTATAAGGCATGCTTATCCAGGGTTAAGGGTTAGAGGGAGTATAATGAATGTTCCTATAGCTGAGTTCATGAGGATAAGGAGGGAGTATAATGCAAATGATGTAGAGAGTGCAGTAAAGCAAGCGGTTAAGAACCTCTTAACTCTTCTCCAAGAAAATGGCAAGGTATCTAGGGTAGAGTATGATGTTCCTATTAATGGTGTTAGTGCAGATGCATCATACTTTGATAACAACATGAAGAGGAGTATGGTTGTAGTTATGCTAAATAAGGATTATGTTAGCATGAAGGATCTTTACCATGAAGGTATGAGTGTAGATAGATTACTTGTACTAAACAACTCAGGAATAAATTCTAGCAATGGCTTAAGCATAGTAAACCTCGATAAGCGTAAGGTAGTAGATCTTATATACTTCAACCAAAAGTATAGTAAGAAAGAAATAAGTGATCTTGAGATAGAGAAGGCATTGTTACTAGCAAGATCGATACTACTGTATTAAAGGTATTATCATTTGATCTAGATGGTACACTATTTAGAAAGGGTTTAGATGATGAGTTCTGGCTTAAACTGATCCCAGAGGCTCTTGCTAGAGAGAAGGGTATAAGCATAGATGATGCTAGGGATTATGTGATAAAGGAGTATGAGTCTATAGGGGAGAATGATATAAGATGGTATATCCCAGAGTATTGGTTTACAAGGTTTAATTTAAAGTCAAGTATAGACTCAATGCTAGATAGATTAGATTACAAGTCTGCCTTGTATGATGATGTTTACCTGCTTAATGATCTTGCAAGCATGTATAAACTTATAATAGCAACATGTAATCCAGATGTTATTGCAAGGAGGAAGATTAAGGCATTGGGTATAAAGCATATAGACTATGTATTCTCATCCATATCTTATGGTGTATTAAAGAGCGAGGATTTTTACATGCGTATATGTAATATATTAAATGTTAATCCTAACAATATACTACATGTTGGTGATAACATAATGCAAGATCTCATAATACCTAGAAGCATAGGTATGCAAGCCTTAATAATTGATAGGGATTATAAGCTGAGCAATGAGTACAATGATTATATAATACACTCTTTAAATGATATAGTAGATATTTTAATGTAAAGGATAACTAATAATAGTAATGATTAATAATTCAAAACTCTATTAAAAATATATGAATCCTTTACTTAACATGTATGGTTATGTAAGTATACTTATAGTAGGTATAGCAGTACTATTGATAAGTTTCATTGTTGAAGAGAGTAACTTTACGTTACGATTAATAATAGGTTTTATAGGCTCAGCACTTATAGCTATAGCAATTCTTGCTGTAACAGTGGTTAAATGATAACTAGCAAGAGGTTAAGATTAAATGAACCAAGTAAGCAAATAATAGCAAATGTGGTACAGAAGAGCATTAGAGTTACACTCAAGGTTAAGAGGTAAGATAGAGATAAGAAATAAGGTTAGGATAAGATCAATGGATGATCTAAGTTTAATATATACACCAGGTGTTGCATCTGTTGCTCAAGAGATAGCAAGGGATAAGAGCAAAGCGTATGAGTATACATTAAAGCATAACTCAATAGCAATAGTTACAGATGGCTCAAGGGTACTTGGGCTAGGTAATATAGGTGCTGAGGCAGCATTACCTGTTATGGAAGGCAAGGCTGTTATATTCAAGGAGTTTGCTGGTGTAGATGCCTTTCCCTTATGCTTAGCAACATATAACAAGGATGAGATAATAAGTGTAGTCAAGGCCATAAGCCCATCGTTTGCTGCTGTAAGCATAGAGGATATAGAGACACCAAAGTGTCTAGAGATAGTTGATTCATTACAGGAGCAGCTACCTATACCAGTATTCCATGATGATCAGCATGGCACTGCAGTTGTAGTCTTAGCAGCACTTATAAATGCATTAAGGCTAGTGGACAAGAGTGTTGAGAGTGCAAGGATAACGATAGTTGGCGCTGGTGCAGCAGGTTATGGTATAGTTAATATAATAAGCAGGTACAATAAGGATGGAAGGTTTAATCCAAGAAATATAATAGTACTTGACTCAAAGGGTATAATAAGTAGATCAAGGTTAAAGCATGAGAGTAATGCTAATATGTACAAGTTAAAGATAGCAGAATTAACAAATACAGATGATCTAAATGGCTCGTTGATAGATGCATTAAGAGGCTCCGATGTTCTCATAGGTGTATCTGGTAGATCTAATCTTATAGGTAGGGATATGATAAGGCTCATGGCAAAGGATGCAATAGTATTTGCATTAACCAATCCAGAGCCAGAGATCATGCCAAATATAGCAAAGAACTCTGGTGCAAGGATAGTTGCTACAGGTAGATCGGATTATTACAATCAGATAAACAATGCATTGGTATTCCCTCACCTCATAAGAGCGGTTATAGACTCAGGCATTAAGAGGATAGAGTGGGATATGTTAGTTGATGTAGCATATGCTATAGCAGAGTACACAAGGTCTAACAGATGGTTCAATGAGAAGCATATAATACCTAGCATTATGGATAAGGGTTTATCAAGGGTTATAATATCTGCTATTAAAGCAAGATAATTACTATATATTAAAATATTAGGCAGATTATAGAGATTTAATAATATTACCAAAATATAATGTAAAGATTTTATTAGTAGGTAAGGATATATACCTTATGCTTGAGATATATGGTCGTAGTATAGTAAATGCTATTCTTGATACACCTCTTTATCTATCACTTGCAAGAAGATATATTGGTATTAAACTTCTTAATGAGAAGCAACCATTGTTTGGCTCTGTAGATGTATGCAATGTATGTAACCTTCATTGTAAGCACTGTTATCGGTGGTTAAGCAGAGAGGAAGGAGAGGATTATGGTTTTAGAGGAATAGAGAGTTATAATAAGAAGGTTCTTCAAGAGGAAAGTATTTCATGTTGGTATAGCTGGTGGAGAGCCTCTTCTACGCTATGACGTAGTAAGGTTATTCTGTGAGGAGATGCCAGGACATATATCTGTGATAACCAATGGCACTATACCATTGCAGAGGATAGATGGTCTTTACTTTTACTTTGTATCACTTGATGGTATAAAGGAAGCACATGATCAGATAAGGGGTAAGGGCTCATACGATACAACAAAAGGAATATACTTGATTATATAAAGCGTTACAGCACTGATGGATACAAGGCATGGAAGGATATTTGGTTATCATTAACAATAAACTCAATAAACTATAGATTCATAGAGGATTATATTAAAGAATGGTATGGTATAGTTAACAAGGTAGCTGTACAGTTTCATACACCATTCATAGATGATCCCCTTATGCTAAGGTTTGGTTATAAGCGTGATAGAGTAATAGATGAATTGCTTATGTTGAGTAAAAAGTATCCTAACTTTATAGCAAACAAACCTAAACAGCTTAATCTATTAAGGAAGAGCTGGGGAGGTAAGGGTAGAGTACCAATAGCATGCCCTTCATGGGCTGTGTTAGCATTGGATCATATGGGTAGAGTTAAGAAACCATGTTGCATAGGAAGCTATGATAACATTGCAGTAAAACCTATATGTGAAGAGTGTGGTCTTAGCATTTACTCACTACTTTACAGTATTGGTATAAAGAATAATATGTAAGTAAGAAAATATATTTTTATATTAATAATTTATTCATCTCATGTTAACAGGAAGGGGTTAAGATGAAGAAGATAGAGATGATAGTAGGTAGAGATTCTTTACATTACGTAATAGAGCGTTTATCATTACTTAAGGCTGTAAAGAATGTGCATGTAACATCATCTGAGTTGGTTAAGCTCTATAACAATGAGGAACATAAATCTATGATATCTACAAGGGTAGAGTTTGTGATAGATGATGAGTATGTTGATGAGGTTATCCAATTAATACTTGGGGATGAGAAGGTATCATTTGGAAAACTGTATGTAATAACCATAGATAGAGTATTTGAATTAGGTTACAGAGAGGGTCATAGATTCAAGTTAGCCTTATCATCATTGATAAGGGTACCAAGGAGGTATGTATTTGATATAATAACCAATTATGAGAGGCTTAGGGATCTCTTACCAGCCTACTACAAAAGCATGTATGTTAGGAGTAGTAGTGATAATGTTGTAGTTACTGAGGATGAGTTTATCTTGCTAGATATAGTATGTAAGCAGATAAGTAGACATACACTTTATCCTCCAGCAGTGCATGAGGTGGAGATCCTCTCTGGTTACTTGGAAGGTAGTAGGATAACTGAAACCTATACAGAGATGGATGATAATACATATATGATGTTAGTTGCAGATATGAAGGTTAAGGAAAATCTCATTGAGCTCATAGGATTTCATATCAAGCATAGATTAGAGCAGTATATGAAAGCATTTCTTAAGGAACTTACTAGAGTTATAGAGAATGAATATAATAACAACAATAATAATTATTAATGATTAGAATAAATAAATTAACAAGCAAAGATAAATAAAAATAAATAAAAATATTGCTATTTGATCTTACTTTACTCTATATTTCTCTAACTCAGCATCAGATATGGAGATGTATACTAAGCTACCATCAAAGTTGGTAACTGCTGACTTTGGTATGGCATACTTGCGTGGTCTAAACACACCCTCTATCAGTATAATCTCTTTATCTGTCTGCCCAACTATCTCTCCATGCATATATCCATCACTTGTTATTATCGATTTATTCAATATACGCCTACTATCTAGATCTATCGTGGGTCTTGCCATATAGCTCACCCTAAATATTATAGAGAGGAATAGAATTAAAAATTTTACGGTTATTATCAATACTGCTATTATCCTCTTAATATTTTATAAGATCAGCCATAAGATTCGTACCTTACATCGAATGTCTTATCTGGTCTCTTGTTCTTCTCCTTCTCTTCTATGAAGCCTAAAGGCTTTAAGTACTGCATAACACCATCAACGGTACCCTGCCAACCACATACATAGAACATTGTATTCTCAGGTGTTATCTTCTCTCCAACAAGTTCCTCTAATGGTGATTTACCAGTCTGTGGGTTTACCTGTAAGAAAGTCTCAACCCTTCCTTTATGACCTCCCCAACTTCTATTTATGAACTCATTTGGTCTACTTATGCTAGCCCTATACTTGAACCTCCACCTGCTATCCTTACCATCTATACTCTCCTCTTCAAGCTGCGTTAATAGTTCCCTGTATCCTAGTTCTGTAACATAACTTGCACCATGTAACACTACTATCTCCCTTCCATCCCTCTTATGCTTAAGATGCAGTGTCATGCTTATGAATGGAGCAAGTCCTGTACCTCCTCCTATCATAACTATCCTCCTCTCTTCCTTCCTCCCATCAGGCCATTGATCAACTAGCCCAAACGGTCCTGTAGGTTTAAGCCAGAGTATCTCATCACCCTCTTTCCTATCAAAGAGCTCTGTTGTAAACCTACCAGGCACAGGTTTCCTAACCCATCTTATGTATAGTTCAAAGTACTTCTTCTGCTCTGGTGGAGAAGCTATAGAGTATGCCCTCCTAACTATCTTACCTCCTTCACTCTTAACTGGTAATCCTAAGGTAACGAACTGACCTGCTCTAAAGTCTGGTACTTGCCCCTCTAATGGTTTTATCCTGAATATCCCTAAATCCTCCGTGTAGAGTCTTATGAAAGATATTATGCCCTTATTATCTGTGACCAACTCTTCTTCAAGATGATTTAGATGATAGATATTTAAATCTATTCTTTCTTACTTTAGATATCTATTTGTTATTACTAATAGTAATGCCTCTATATTAACAGAATCTTCATCGCTTGGATACATACTTGTTATCCTTTACTATGAAACGCCATGGCTTATCTCTTGCCTTTGTTATACCTATCCTCTTTGTTGCTACTATATACTCCTTATCTATGTTAGCATAGTATGCTATGTACAAAGGACCCTTAACAGTTAGATCTATACCATTATGCTCCTTGCCTATGAACAGCGCTCTAGTTAACCTTCCAGGTCCACTAGTTATCCTATCATCTCCTCTAACTCTAACCTTTTGCATAAAATCAATACCATCTATTGGTTGTAAAGCCCTTACAAGTACTGCACCTGCACTCATGCTAGGATCTTTGGCTACAGCATTAAAGCAGTAATGGTTGCCATAGATGAAGTACACATATGCATAGCCTACATCACCAAACATTACCATGTTCCTCTTACTAATACCCTTGAATGCATGACTTGCTGGATCATCAGATGTATATGCTTCAGTCTCAACTATCATACCACTTAATACTATTTTTTCATCTATTACTCTAACAAGCAGTTTACCTAGTAGTTCCTTGGCTACACTTACTGTATCTCTAGCATAGAATGCTCTAGGTAATGGATCATACTCTACCTTAGGCATTATAAGTTTATTAGTAGATCTAGGATAATTACCTTAAGTTATGCAGAGGTTCATAGACTCAATAGCAGATGGAGTATTCATGCTTGCAAGGTGTAACTCATGCTCTAAGTTCATATGGCCCCCAAGCGTTATATGTAGTAGATGTTTAAAGAGTGATATAGAGTGGGTTAAGGTTGAGCCAATAGGCAAGGTTTTATCTGTTAGCATATCTTATGTATCAACCAAAACCCCAGATGCAGAGACCTTTGCACTTATAGAGTTAGAGCATGGTATAAATCTATTCGCATCTATAGAGGGTAGTGTGCATGAGGGCTCAATTGTAAAGATGATAAGATGTGGACTAGATAACCATGGTAAGCCATACTATGTATTTAAAGCATTAACATAAATAAATAAATAAATCCATGTAATAATTATAACAGAGATAAATTTATTATTGCTTTTAGCATTTATCACGAGTAATAGTATGGATTCAATTAAAACTAATAGGACAAGGAGGCAGAGGGGCTATAATTTTGAGAGGGAATTGGTTAATAGGATAAATTGCTCTAAAGGATGGAAAGCATTAAGGCTAGGCTCCCCATCCGTTTCATTACCAGATGTAATAGCAGTAAATAATCAAGAGAGCATAATCCTTGCAATTGAAGCAAAGAGTAGTAGTACAAACATCATAAGGGTACCTTTAGAGCAGATAGAGAGATGCTACAATATACTTGATACATTCTCATTATATAAACATAGATATGCTATATTAGCATTGAAGTTCATGAGCAAGAAGTGGAAGAGAGCTTATACATATGAGCAGAGAGGCTTAAGGGAGTATTATAAGTTATGTGAGCATCTGCTGGATCTAGGTAATGGTAGTAGTGATGATGCTAGCATAGTATGTAGGTATGATGGTTCTTTATACTATAGTAATAATGATAAGAGTATACCATTAGTACTTAAAGATTTTACCATGCCTTTCAACACTGCTACTCATTGATCTTATACATGTACACCTTGTAGGGTTCATTGCTATCCTCATCCATGTAGTTCCATACGTTAGGGTCTAAATCTAACATCTTGAACCTCTTCTGTAGTACAGGATGCAGGCAGTTATACACTGAGTGGCTTATAACTATTGAGTTACTCTCTGCTAATGCATGTATCTTTGCTGCCATGCTTATACCATAGCCTACTATATCTCTATGTATATCATCCTTATCTCCATACTGTATAACTGAATGCTCACCAGCATCTATACTAACCTTCATTGCAAGTGTAGGATAATCGTACTCATCAAGTATAGGATTTATACCTTGCTCTAACACCTCAAACATTGCTACTGCAGCATTAACAGCGTTATCACATGCTAGGAGTAGATTATTCATAGCAGGGAAGTAAGATATAACTGCATCACCAACATACTTCAATACTAGACCATTGAAGTTAAGTGTAAGCAATGACATCTCTTGGGTAAATGCTTGCATTATAACTGCTAGCCTCTCAACTGGTAGTGTTCTACTAAGCCTTGTTGAGCCTACTATATCTGCGTATAATACAACTAACCTTACCTTAGAGTTAACATGCCTCTTAAGGAACTCTTCGGAGGAGTTAGTTAATGCCTTAAAGTGCATACCTCTCTTCAATGCCTTCCACATCCTTGCTTGTACCTCTGCTATGTATGTCTGTGTATCAACTACCCTAGCAGATGATAGTTCATCTAATATTATACTAGTTATTGTACCATTGTTATCTATTCCATGTTTACTATTACTCCCATTATCTCTCTCCCTAATACCATCCATAATAAATAATTAATTGAGCACGTATTTAACAATTATTAATATAAAAACTTGTAACTTTCTTCATTTGATTAAGTATTAATATCACATATTATTCTTCAGCTATGCTCTTTACAAAGTGTATAACCTTCTCTGCTATAACATTTGCTGCCAATTCTTGTGCTTCCTTAGTCTGAGCGCCTATGTGAGGTGTACATATCAGATTATCTAGCATTATAAGCTCTTGGTTGGTTGGTGGTTCTATCTCAAATACATCCAATGCTGCCCCAGCAATGGTTCTATTCTTAAGTGCATTAAGCAATGCCTTCTCATCTATAACTGCGCCCCTTGATGTGTTTATTATATATGCTGTTCTCTTCATCAATGATAACCTATGCTCATTTATCATATACCTTGTAGACTCATTCAATGGTACATGTAAGGTAACAAAGTCAGCACTCTTAAGCAATGTATCCAGATCAGTTACTACTATAGCAAGTTCTCTAACCAGCATGGGATCTATCTTTGCTATATCATATGCTATTATGTTCATCCCTAATGCTCTAGCAAGTCTAGCAACTCTAGTTCCTATCTTACCCATGCCTACTATCCCTATATACTTGCCTTTGAGTTCAATACCTAGTAACTCATTCTTTATCCACCTGCCTTGCTTCATTGCATTATCTGCCTTAACTATCCCTCTAGCAAGGGCTATCATAAGCCCTATAACAAGTTCTGCAACAGATGTCATTGCTGCCTCCTCAGCATTAATAACCTTTATGCCCTTGCTCTTTGCATACTCAACATCTATATTATCTAAACCTACTCCTACTCTAGCAATAAGCTTTATACTACCATTGGATGCATCTATAACATCCTTCCTAACCTTTGTCCTACTTCTAACTATAAGTACATCATAATCCTTTACTATGCTTAACAGCTCCTCATGCTTTATATCTGGCTTGTAATCCACATGTAGATTGTTCCTCTTCATTACCTCTAATCCATTTGGGTCTATTGCATCACATACTAGCACTCTTATTCTATCACTTCTTTGCATACACTCTACATAAACTGTTAAATTAATTAACCTATCTATGCATAGGTATGAAGATAGGAGATAAGATTATAGTTGTTGCTGTAGACATAAACTCACCAAGAGAGGTAGTAAGAAGAGCGGCAGAGGTTGCAGAGCATATAGATGCATATGTTATACTTGTAACAGTGATAGATATACCAAGGATAGCTGGTGCAGAGGTTAGTCCATTAAGCACAGATATGCATGAGAAGAGGATATCTGAGTATCATAAATTCCCTTATACAAGAGTACTTCTCTGGCATGCCTAATATACTTGTAGAATCCAAGATACTATATGGTGATCCTGCTAATGAGATATGTAAGTTAGCTGAGGATATAAATGCTGATATGGTAGTTATTGGGAGCAGGGATTCTAAGATTGAGTCTATGCTATTAGGGAGTGTATCTGAGAAGGTTTTTGAAGAGGTGTAAATGCTCAGTCTTAATGGTAAAGATCAGATAGCATCTAACATATATCCTCATCCTTGCCAGCAAATACGTACAGTGCAACAAGTTCCTTACTGTTGCTATGAAACTTATGCCTCTTCTTAGCTGGAACAAATATAACCATACCCTCATGTATAGGTATGTCTTTATCATCAATCCTTAAGAATCCATCGCCCTTTATTATGTAGTATATCTCATCATTCACATGTGGACTCTGTGGATCAGCCTCACCTGGTTTAAGTCTAAGAACACCAACATCCATGCTACCTTCCTGCATGAATGTACAGCACCAATCATCCATATCATTCAATATCTTATTAACATCATAAGCATATACTTTCATTACTGCTAAAATAATAAAGGAGTAGTTAAAATATATTATGCTGGTAGGCTATGAGTAAATTTACATTTATCAATAACACTGAACAATATGATGAACGGGCTACAGTATGAGCCTACCGTAAATCTTATTACTTGATAACTCTTATATCAGATGATGAGCCAAAGGATTAGCATAGAGGATGCTTCAAGGCTTAAGATTACTGTTAGTGATGAAGATATAAACAATATAAGCAAGGTAAATCTACTAAGAGAGTATGCATTATCTAACATAGAGAGATTCTGGGAAGAGCAGGCTTTACTATTGCACTGGTTTAGGCGATGGGATAAGGTAGTTGAGTGGAACCCTCCATATGCAAGGTGGTTCATCAATGGCTTAACAAATGCATCCTACAACGCACTTGATAGGCATGTAAAGAATGGTAAAGGGGATAAGAAGGCTATAGTATGGGAGGGTGAGGATGGAGAGAAGAGGACTCTAACCTATAATGATGTATATACTAAAGTTAGCATGCTAGCAAGTGCATTAAAGGAGTACCTTGGACTTAAGAGAGGGGATAGAGTAACGATATACATGCCTATGGTACCAGAGTTAATCATAGCAATGCTTGCATGCTCTAGAATAGGGGTTATACACTCTGTTGTATTCTCAGGCTTTAGTGCAAATGCACTTGCTGATAGGATAAATGACTCCTCCTCAAGTATAGTTATAACAGCAGATGGCTTCTATAGAAGGGGCAAGGTAATAGATCTTATAAGCAATGTTAATGGAGCACTAGCATATGGATGTAAGAGTGTAAAGCATGTTATAGTATTCAATAGATTAAGTAAAGTAAACAATGGAATAACTGATCCAATTAACAAGGTTAATTATCATACATGGGATGATATACTAAAGGAAGGTAGCAGCAACTATGATGCTGAAATGGTTGAGAGTAACGAGCCATTGTTCATGCTATATACATCTGGAACAACAGGCAAGCCTAAAGGTATACTCCACTCAACTGGTGGTTATCTAACATATGCAAACTCTACCTTCAGATGGGTATTTGGTATAACTGATAACGATATATACTTCTGTACAGCTGATATAGGTTGGATAACTGGGCATACATATGTTGTATATGCACCTATGCTTAATGCTACTACAGTTGTAATCTACGAAGGTGCACCAGATTACCCAAGTATATACAGATGGTTTGAGATAATAGAGAGGTATAGAGTAAGCATATTCTACACTACACCAACTGCATTAAGGATGCTCATGCGCAATGCAGAAGATTACTCTAAGAGGCATGATCTATCATCTTTACGCTTACTTGGGAGTGTAGGGGAGCCCATAAATCCACAGGTATGGTTATGGTACTACAAGAGTATAGGAGGTGAGAGATGCCCAATAGTTGATACATGGTGGCAGACTGAGACTGGTGCATGTATGATAAGCAATCCTACTGGCATAGCAAGGTTACCAATGAAACCAGGCTCAGCAACATTACCATTACCAGGGGTAGAGGCTGCAGTTGTAGATGAGCATGGCAATGAGGTTAAACCATACACCAAGGGTTACCTTGTAATAAAGAGACCATGGCCAGGACTTATGCTTACAATATGGAACGATGATGCTAGATATAGGGAGATCTATTGGTCAAGGTTCAAAGGTGTATACTACACTGGGGATTATGCTATGCAGGATGATGATGGTTACTTCTGGTTACTAGGTAGAGCGGATGATGTCCTTAAGGTATCAGGGCATAGGATAGGAAGCATGGAGTTGGAGAGTGCAATAGTAGCACATGATGCAGTTGCAGAGGCTGCTGTTGTAGGCAAGATAGATGAGGTTAAGGGTGAGAGCATAGTAGCATTCGTTGTATTAAAGCAAGGTTACCAAGGCAGTTACTCCATAAAAGATGATATAATTAGATATGTAAAGAACAAGTTAGGTGCAATAGCAGTTATAGATGAGGTCTACTTTGTGAACAAGCTACCAAAGACTAGGAGTGGTAAGATAATGCGTAGACTACTGAAATCAATAGTTAACAACACAGGTATAGGTGATGTAACTACTCTAGAGGATGAGGCTGCTGTTGATGAGGTTAAGGCTGCATATGAGGAGTTGAAGAGGCAAGTGAACAGTAATTAATTAATTCTTAGCAAGATGATAAGTTATTATTTACTTTAGTAATTTTATTTAATCTAAAGTTAACTAGTAATAAATATAACCATATTTTAATATCTCTAAATAAATATTCATATTAATATCATTATATTATGAAATATAAAGGGGAAAGACTAAAAAGCTGTCCATTCTTAAAATTAGAAGGGTTGGGGGTACTTGGTTACAATATATTTGCAGATATGTATGGATGTGATACCAACCTATTAGATGATATAAAGTACCTAAGGAGACTTCTAAAGGAGGCTGCTAATGCTGGTAATATGCATATAGTGAAGGTATTCTTCCATAAATACTCCCCTCAAGGCATAACAGGCTTGGTTATAGTAAAAGAGTCGCATATAGCGTTGCATACATGGCCAGAGTATGCATTTGCTTCTGTAGATATATTCTTATGCGGTAACAATTCAAATCCTTACAAGACTTTAAAGCATATAGAGAATGGTCTTAAACCCTCAAAGGTAATAACCAAGAGCGTAGAGAGAGGAGTTATACATGAAGAGCTCGAGGAGGTTATGGGTAACAGAAGAGACGTATAGAGGATATAGGGTAAGCCATGAGATAAAGAAGGTTATAGTAAGCAAGAGGACAAGATGGCAGCATATAAAGCTAGTTGAGACTATAAACTATGGCAAGATGTTGATAATAGATGGATTGATACAGTCATCTGAGAGGGATGAGATGAATTATCATGAGGCTATAGTACATCCAGCAATGATTACACATAAAGATCCTAGCAGGGTTCTAATACTTGGAGGAGGAGAAGGAGCATGCTTAAGAGAGGTATTAAAGTATAGAAGCGTTAAGCATGCTGTTATGGTTGATATAGATGCTGATATGGTAGATATAAGTAAGAGGTATCTGGCAAGTATGCATGAGAATGCTTACTCTGACCCTAGGGCAAGTGTTGTAATAGATGATGCCCTTAAGTATGTTAAAGGCATTAGTAATGGCAGCAGAGAAAGGTTTGATGTTATAATACAGGACTTAACTGATCCTCAAGAAGGTAGTCCGTCAAGGATGCTCTATACGCTAGAGTACTTTAAACATGTTTACAATGCTCTTACAGATGATGGTTTATTTGCATTACAGGCTACACTCTTAAATCCATACCCTAATACTTATGCTGTAATATACAATACATTAAAGCATGTATTTCCTATAGTTAGGGCATATGCTACATACGTACCATGCTATGCAAACTTATCTGGGTTCATAGTATGCTCAAAGTTACATGACCCCTTGAAGTTAGATGATGAAGATATAGAGGATAGGATCAAGGAGAGGATAGTTGGTAAATTACATACATACGATAGCATTGCACATAGATCATACTTCTCCATAATCCCAAAGCATGTTAGGGATATTATTGAGAGAACTAATATAATATCAACAGATGATAACCCAACCAAGTTCCCTATTTATGAGTAGTAATGCAAATTATTAAATAACTCTTAATATCTGCAAGATAACATGAGTAAGCCAGTAGATCTAGGAAGCGTAAAGGAGGGTTCATATATAATAATAGATGGTGAACCATGTAAGATAGTATCTTATGAGAAGAGCAAGCCTGGTATGTAACCTTGTTATAGCAAGGCAAGGTTACCCAGATAGCATGGCTCAGCAAAGGCTAGGGTTGTTGCTATAGGGCTATTTGATGGAGTAAAGAGGAGCATAGTATCCCCAGTAGATGCAAATGTAGATGTGCCAATAATAGAGAAGAGGAATGGGCAGATAATCTCAATAAACAACAATATACTACAGATAATGGACCTTGAGACATTTGAGGTCTTTGAGACAGATTCTATAGAGGAGGATGCAAAACCAAGGATAAAGCAAGGTGCACAGGTTGAGTATTGGAGAGTCATGGGTAGGAACAGAGTTATGAGAGTTAAAGAAGCATAGTTAGCAATAGATAAGTTATGCAAAACAATTTTTATTAATAAATAAATACTATTATAATGGATTTAGTAGGTAGGTTTACACATGTGTATAGATGATATATTATTTGCTTGTGCCATAGATGATTCCCTTGCATACTTTACATATGAAGGTAGTACTATGCTCATAGTAAACTCAAAGAAGCATGCAAAGCAAGGCATCTCTGGATTTAAGAACATAGAATACTACATAGATGCAATAATATCACATGAAAGTATACATGCTGTTATAAGGAAGATAGAACCTAATGTTGATGCTGATGCTATAGATGATATAGAGGTTATAGTAAGCAGAGGGAATATTAGGTTTCAGATAACTATGAATAATATGGCATTCGCTTCTGATGCATCTGGATTAGTATTGCCAGATAACCTAATCGATCCATAAAATAAATAAATAATCTGAATTATAGATGAATTACAGATAATTATTATGATATTCATATACTTGCATTATATCAGCAGCATCATCTTCTCCTACTTACTCATAGACTCATTAAATATCTCCTCAACTGCACTATAACCCTTAGTATGTATTCTATGTAACTGAGCCATCAGATACTTCTCTGCTTCGTTAACATCATCTACTATACCTTTCTTAACTAAGGATAATGTTAATACATACAATGCTGATGACGCTATTCTAGGGAAGTCTGTATCCCTTAGATTGTTACTCTCTATATATCTACCAATTGCTGTTAAAACCATATCATAAGCAAGGTTCCTTAACTCTTCTGGGTGCTTGCTCTCCAGCTCCTCAAACGCTAGAGCCTCTATATCCTTATTTGTATTTAGCATGAATATATTTAATATGAGGTTACTATTAACTCTTTGTTTTTGTTTATATAATACTAATATTTTGATAATATTTTAATTGATATTTTATTAAAATATAGATATTTTTAGATATTTATTCTTTACTTATCGTAATCTTTTTCAATTTATTAATCATATAATATATTCATAATTGTAATCTAAAATAACTGATTATTATTTAGTAGCATATATACTTGCATACTCATCCTCTAAATAGTATCTAACCCTCTCCTTCTTAAACTCCCTAGTAGAGAAGAGTATGGTGTAATTGCTTATATTCACATCCTTTGACATCTCATCTGCTATACTCTCACATACCTCTCTACTCCTTGCATGAACCATTGTATAAAGGTTGTAAGGCCATGATGGATATGTAGGCCTCCTATAGCAGTGACTTACTTGCGGATACTTTGCTAACCTATATCCAACATCATCTATTATATCATCTGGAACTATCCATACTATCATACCATTTGCTATAAAACCAGCGTTCCTATGCCTTAATATGGCAGCAAACCTTCTCATAACCCCAATCGATTGGTAATACTTCATCCTTTCTATGTAATACTCAACGCTTACCCCTAACCTTGCTGCTGGTTCATTGAACGGCTCCTTAACTATACTTATATCCTTCTGCATCTCCCTTATGAACTTCTTATCCATCTCAGTAGCCTCAAAGTTAACCCTTTGTATGCTCTTAACCTCTTCAGTAGGCTTAACCTCTATATTCTCATCATCAGCAAGCATATCAAGCTTTACCCCTATCTTGTATAACTTTACTGTAGGAAGTATCATGTACTCCCTTACCCCTTGCATTGATGCAAACCTCTCAACCTCATGCTTAACATTCCCATAGGGGGGTACTGCTATAGTAAACCAAAGGTTGTAATAGTGATCCCTCTCATAGTTATGGCTTACCCCAGGGTGCTTATTTATCTCATATGCAACATGCTCTATCCTATCTTGCTCTATGCTCATTGCAACTAGGGCACTCTTGTACTTTAATGCTCTAGTATCAAATATAGCATCTATCTCTCTTATTATGTTGGAAGCCTTTAACGCTCTTATCCTATTTATAACCTCATCCTCACTAACATTAAGCCTCTCTGCTATTGCTAAGAACGGTCTATTAACAAGAGGGAACTCCCATTGTAGTATGTTAAGGATCTCCTTATCCAAATCATCTAACTGTAACTGCATATCTTCACTACACTCCTACCGATATTAATATTAAACTGTATTGTACCAAGAGAAAAGATTTTTTATACCCTGATGCTTAGATGCTAAGTATGTCAGAGCAACCTGAACAGGAGCCTGTAAAGGAGAAGTGGGGGGTAGCACACATATACAGTAGTTTTAACAATACCATAGTACATATAACTGATCTAAGCGGTGCTGAGACTATAGCAATAAGCTCTGGTGGCAGGCATGTTACTGCAGATAGATATGAATCAAGTCCATACGCAGCAATGAAGTCTGCACAGGCAGTAGCAGATATAGCAAAGGCTAGGGGTATTACTGCATTGCATATAAAGGTTAGAGCAGTTGGTGGTGTAGGACCAAGGATCCCTGGGCCTGGTGCTCAAGCAGCAATAAGAACCCTTGCTAGGGCTGGATTCAAGATTGGTAGGATAGAGGATGTAACTCCAATACCTCATGACTCAACAAGGAAGCCTGGTGGAAGGAGAGGAAGGAGAGTATAAATAATAATAATCTTATCATGCTTTTGCTTATCATCCCTATAAATAAATAAATCAAGAACTTAGTTAAATAAGCATTTTAATTAAAGAATCAGATTTATTTATATAATCCAAGTATCTATCATAAACGATGCATGCTTGGGTTTAATAGACGAACTTATAAAGTGGACTAGAGATACATTCATGCCTATAGGCGATATAGGTCTGTTCATACTAGCATTTATGGAGTCATCGGTATTTCCTGTACCTCCAGATATACTGCTAGTAGCATTATCTTTGGCAAACACATCCTTAGCATTATACTATGCTACTATAACTACCATAGGCTCTGTACTTGGAGGGGTTGCAGGATACTACCTAGGCTTAAAAGGAGGAAGGCGAATAGCAAAGAGGATATTCTCTGAGAGGATGATAGATAAGGCTGATAACTACTTCAAGGAGTATGGCGCATGGGCTGTACTCATAGCAGCATTCTCACCCATACCGTATAAAGTATTCACTATAACAGCAGGCATATTCAAGGTTAACCTTAAGAAGTTTGTTATAGCCTCAATAGTAGGAAGGGGTGCTAGATTCTATGCTGAGTCAGTGCTTATAATGTTATGGGGCGAAGAGATATTAGCATTCATAGATAGTAACTTGGAAATTATTACTCTTATTACAGCAGCAGCAATAATAGCAGTAGTTGTATTAAGGAAGAGGCTTGCTATAATTAAGAAAGGAAGTAATAACAATGATGATGATGCAAGTAAATAGTATAATTAACAGCAATACTCTTTAAAATTGCATCTCCTTAACTTTATTTACAATAGCAACTATCTCATCATAACTAGCAGTACTATCAATGCTTATATAGATTACATGCTCGCCATGCATAAATGATACCAACTTTACCTTATCATGCACAGTTAATGTGAAATGGTTTCTACCAATGGAGTTGGTAAACGAACTCCTCATAGACTCTCTAACAGCAGTTAAGAAGAACTCATCTCTAGCCTCTTCCTGCTTGAATAAAGGTTTTAAACCATTCCTCATCTTACCTGCAATAGTCTTCCCGAATCTGTTTATTATACCTGCATACCTTATCTTATCATTTATATTAATTATATTATTGCATACCTCTTTATATCTAATGTTGGTGTTATGCATATAGCTATTATGATCTATGGTCTGATAAACTTATTGCTAGTTAGTTAGTTAAATTGATAAGTTAGATGTCATAATATTACATATGCCATCAGCGTATGTGTTAATAAACTGCGACCTAGGATCAGAGGATGCTGTGATAAAGGAGATAAGTGCCCTTAAAGGAGTCAAGGAGGTAAAAGGTACATATGGTGTGTATGATATTGTAGTCAAGGTTGAAGGTGAGAGTATGGAGGAACTGAAGGATACAATAACATGGAAGATAAGGAGGATGCCAAAAGTAAGATCAACAGTAACCCTTATAGTTATAGAGGGGCAAGGAGAATAGTCAATAATAAATAGATCAATTCAAATTACTGAATTAAAGATGCGAATATATAAAAGTAGCCAGATAATAAAACTAAATTGGTTTTATTAATTAAAATGGTTAGATCAAATAATGCATTTATTTATTTAATTTCTATTATCTATAATAAACTAAAAAATAATCTTTATACTTGCTATGGTGATATTATAGCCCTGCCTATTATCTTACCTTCCTTTAACTGTGTAATTGCATCGTTAGCCTCATCAAGTTTAAACCTCTTTGCTACTATACTCTTTACTATGCCTCTCTTTGCCAATGCTACCAACTCAACTAGATCAGCATATTTGCCTGTATATGAGCCTATTATCTTGAATGCTCTTAAGGGGATCAATGGTAGATTGAGTTCTACCGCCCCACCAAACAGACCTACAAGTATGAGCCTACCCCTCTTCCTTAGCATATCTATATCCCTTGCTACTGTACTGCTTGAGTTAACAAAGTCTATTACAGCATCAGCACCAAGCCCATTGGTGATGTCCTTAACCTCTTTAACTACATCTCTGCTATTTGCATTTATTACAACATCTGCCCCAAGCCTCTTAGCCTCATCAAGCCTCTTATCATCCAAGTCTATAACTGCTATGTTAGAGCCTACCAGTGCCCTTGCTAACTGTACAGCTATAAGCCCTAGACCTCCAGCACCAACTATGACTAGTAACTCTTGTGCCTTTACCATTGCGTTCTTTAATGCTGTATAAGCAGTTAATGCAGAGCATGCAAGGCTTGCTGCCTGCTCAGGCTCCAAACCCTTTATGCTGATTAGATACTTCTGATGCGGTACTAGCACATACTCAGCATAGCCTCCATCCTGGAATATGCCAAGTGATCTAGGTCTATCGCATAGATTCTCCTCTCCTACAACACATGCTGGGCATGAGCCATCACCTATCCATGGGTAGACTAGGACCTCATCCCCCTCGCTTATGCCTATTACATCATCACCAATCCTCTCAACTATACCTGCTATCTCATGCCCTGGTGTTAATGGGAACTTAACTCCTCTATCCTCTACCCTCATAAAAGTATCTCTAGGACCAGCGTATCCCCCTTCCCATAGATGGATATCACTATGGCATACTCCACTAGCCTTAACCCTTACTAGTACTTGGTTACCCTTTGGATTAGGTGTATTTAACTCTTCTATGCGTAAAGGTTCCTTTGGCTTTATTATCCTTGCTGCCTTCATACTGTTATGAATGATATACATGTTATTATACTTACCTTGTTATAATTAGAGGAAGAAAATAATATTAATAGCAAAGCCCTTACTGCTTTATTAATGGCTACACAATGGAACTGCAGCATATGCTCAAAGCAGATACTATGGAGTGAACTCTTTACATTCTACTCTAAAGGTGCTGTACACTTTACATGCTTTAAACAGATGGTTATAAGTAAGAATAATAGTGAAGAGGCTAACGCATTACTCTATGCACTTGAGGATGAGTTAAAGATGATAGTTGCATATAAGAAGTATATGAGCAAAGTTATAAACGAAGATGCCAAGAAGCTTATGCAAGAGAATGAGAAGGATGCTGAGAAGCATGCTGCGCTGCTAACCAAGTTAATAGATAGATCTATACTACAGAATTAATCGTTAATATATAATTAATAATTAATTTTATATCTGATTTGATTTGGTAGTAGTGTATGCTAGCAGTAACCCTCCTTCTGTTCTAGGTAGGATTCGACTATGCAGCCTACCTGGCCCTCGAGCAGAGGCTCATTGGGCCTGTTTGGCCTTGCTCCGTGTGGGGCTGTTGTTTCACTCCTACTACATAGGGATAATCAGCCTAGTCTTAGACATGGCATCATCTTCATCCCCTACTTCGGATACCATTTCTATACAGTTGCCAGCCATCTCTGGCTACCCATCGCTGGGTCACACCTCTGCTTGGAGGGAGGAGTTTCCTCCTTCACAAGGTTACCTACCCACTAGCTTACACTACTACCAATATACTATACTAAATACTTGGATTTAATCTTAAAGTACTCATCCTCTATCCTTGCTATACCATCTATACTATCAGCATTTCTATACTCCTCGAGTAGATCTCTATTCAACTCCATGAATGTATGCCCCCACTTGAATTTATTCAGAAGCATGTATGCTAACTCTTCATACCCAAGTATATAGCATGCTGCAGCTAAAGCCTCAACGCTACTTAACTTTGCTAACTTTGCATAGTTAACAGGGTTTGCTGCTAGCAGTAATGGTAATCTCCTTCTTACTCTTACTCTTACTTTAGAGAATATACTTGGGGCATTGACCCATGAACAGTCTACTAGGGTTATGGAGTTATATGATGAATCTCCCTTGTATAGGGGAGTATTAGAGTATGGATCTAGAAGTATAGTATTGTAAGGTATCCTATTAACCCTTTCCAACATCCTAAAGCGTATAAGCTTCCTTGCACTACACTTACTTGGATCATCATCGTTTAGCATGTATGCTAGTAGTCTCATCAATTAGACAACAGCAATGCTCATATATACAACTATCGCAACTACCGTTAAGACATTCCTCTTTCTTGCATTTGCATTCATAACAGATCAATTCCATAACATTATTTATATGAACATATGTAAAAATCTTTCAGCTGCTAGATGGTAGTGCTATATCTGCTACATGCTCATTATGGAATATAGCAAGTAAGAGAGAAGATAGAGATGGGTAGAGTATAATTACATAACATATAGCATATAAGCTATGTAGCTAATACTGAGAGATAATGGCTGAAAGTTAACAAAGGTTAGTGTGAGGCTAGATCTATTATTTAAAATGCTCTACAGAATAAGAGATGAAATATTAGCATAAAAATTCTATGAATAAAGGATACACTACTATTCATCCTTAATCACTTCTCTTTTATTATGTGTATAGATCGCCACACATGGTTATTGCGCTTCAGGATAGTTACGTTGGGCTATTGGGAGTAGCGGGCTCACAGCTCGCCTTGCGGCTTGCTGTCTACACCCCTACCCCATCAACGCCATCTTCTATGGCCGCCCTTCCCTAAACGGTGGTAGCCTCTTCTCGGGAGGGGCTTCCCCCTTAGATGCTTTCAGGGGTTATCCCCGATGGCTTAGCTGCCCTGCCTGCCCACTCGGACAGCAGGTACACCAGAGGCCACGCCGCCCTGTTCCTCTCGTACTAAGGGCGACTTCCCCTCAGGCTACCGCGCACCCATCAGGTAGAGACCGACCTGTCTCACGACGGTCTAAACCCAGCTCACGTTCCCCTTTGATAGGCGAGCAGCCTCACCCTTGGCCCCTGCTGCAGGGCCAGGATGGGAAGAGCCGACATCGAGGTACCAAACCGCGGGGTCGATGGGAGCTCTCGCCCGCGACAAGCCTGTTATCCCTGGGGTAACTTTTCTGTCACCACTGGCCCCCACTAGTGGGGACACAATGGATCGTTAGGCCCGGGTTTCCCCTCTGGATCCCCTGCGTTTAGGGATCCAGTCAGGCTGGCTTTTGGCCTTACCCTCACCAGCGGAGTTCTGACCCGCCTGAGCCAACCTTTGGGCCCCCTCGATACCTTTTCAAGGGGGTGCCGCCCCAGCCGAACTGCCCACCTGCTGTTGTCCCTCTTGCGAGGTTAGCGATACAGCCATGGATGGCTGGTGTTACACTTGCGCCTCCAGTGCCCCCGGAGAGGCACCTTCGAAGGCTCCCAGCTACTCTCTGCATCCACAACCGTACCGCAGCAACAGGCTGCAGTAAAGCTCCACAGGGTCTTCTCTCCCTGATGGGTGTCCGTGGACTGTTCGTCCACGTTACGTGGGTTCACCGGGTTGGAGGCGGGGACAGTGGGGCCCTCGTTGATCCATTCATGCACGTCGGAACTTACCCGACAAGGCATTTGGCTACCTTAAGCAACACCATAAAGGTGTTGGACCATATCTTTACCCAGCCGGATTAATATTTATCCAGCCTGGGTACCTGGCTTATGGTCTCTGAGGAGTCTATCCTGTCTAAAACTTATCTCATTAAGGATATATTCTAAGGTATATCTTCTATCGCTAGAGTAGTTGTAGAGCATAGTTATCAACTCCTTTAAGGATTCTGCCTCTCTATGCTTCCCTTCCTCTAATGCTTTTACTACTCTAGCAAATAGCAAGAACTCATCTCTCTTTATTATAGGTTTATACTTTGTAAAGAACGGTATAACCTTCTCTATAAGGTGTCTTCTATTATCTATAACAAATTCAAGTATATCCTCTTGCCCGCTCTTCTCTATTATCCTACCACAGTTAAAGACCCTCTTTAAGAGTTCTAGGACTATTCTATTACGTTTATGTTGGGTTACCTTAAATACAGGATCTACAACCCATCCAAATCTGGTATCTTCTTGCCTCTTTATACTTATAGAGAATGATCCTTCTCCATCTACTATGCCTAGTAGGTAATAGCGTAGATACTTACCCTTTCTAGGAAGCAAAGATGGATCTATTAGATCATCGTACTCTAGCATATCTTCCCTTACCTTATATTACACTCTGCCAGGAATAATAAGTTTTAGACAGGATAGTTCCCTGCTGATCGTATCTCAGCTATCACTGTCCCTTACTCAGGGGATAGCCTCATCAATACTTCCCAGCATATAGCCAGGTTTAATGACTCCCTAACTCGAGAGTCAGAGTTACTCCCGGCGTTTAGCGGCCCTTGGCCCCGTTGGACCGGGGTTTTAGGTACCGCCACTGGCCAGGATTCAGCGGCCGTACTAACCCTTTCGGGCTTGCGGCCACCTATGTTTTTATTAAACAGTCAGGACCCCCTTGTCACTGCGACCTGCGATCCCTACTCCCCGTAAAGACCGCAGGCACCCCTTATCCCGAAGTTACGGGGCTAATTTGCCGAGTTCCCTCGCCTCCGGTATACCCGATACGCCTTGGTCTTCTCAACCAGGGCACCTGTGTCGGTTCTCGGTACGGACTTGGTAGCATCTCCCCATACATGCTTTCATGGCCCCTAGGAATCGAGCAGACCCTGCTAACGCAAGGCTATTCCTCCCTCGCCTAGGTTCTCCTCATTACGAGACTCCCCTAGGCTTGGAGAGTTAAACAGAGCGAGAGCTCTGCCTGTCCTATCCTAAGGTAACATGTATGGGTAGTAACGATGCTACCAAGGCACTGGAATATTAACCAGTTTCCCTTTCGAGTAACTCCTTTCGGGTTACCCTTAGGACCGGCTAACTCCCGGCTGACGACGCATTGCCGGGAAACCCTTGCCCTTACGGCGACCGGGATTCTCACCCGGCTATGCTGTTACTACCACCAGGATCTACACTAGAGCCCGGTCCAGTGGACCTCACGGCCCACCTTCTGCCCAGGCCCTACGCCCACCTACCACCTCTTGCTAGAGCAAGAGGTCTAGGGTATCGGTGTCTGGCTTGAGCCCCGTCCATTTTCGGGGCCCTCAGGCTCGGCAGGTGAGCTGTTACGCACTCTTTAAAGGATGGCTGCTTCTAAGCCTACCTCCCTGCTGTCTTAGCCCGAGGACGCCCTTTGGTTTGACACTTAGCCAGAACTTGGGGACCTTAACCCTAGTCTGGGTTGCTCCCCTCTCGGTTGTGGGGCTTACCCCACACAAACCCGCCTCCGGGCTTCTCAGGTGCTGATGCCTTCGGAGTTCGAAAGGACGGTGAGCCCTTTCGGGCCCTTGCCATCCCATCGGTGCTCTACAGCATCAGCAACCTCCACCCAGGCCGGACTGCGATCCGCTTCGGTGGGAACTAGCTATCACCGAGCTAGATTGGTTTTTGGCCCCTAGTCCCAGGTCAGAGGAGCGATTTGCACGTCAGCACCCCTGCGGGCCTCCACCAGGCTTTCGCCCGGCTTCGCCCTGCCCAGGACTAGATCGCTCGGTTTCTAGCCTTACCCCTATGGCTCAGGCCCTTTCAGACCCTCTCCCTTGCAGCTTATCGCTGCTGCGGAGACTCGGTTTCCCTTCGCTTACGCCTTTAGGCTTAGACTCGCCATAGGGATAAACTCCCTGGCCCGTGTTTCTAGACGGAACGCACTACCCTGTGCCTTGCGGCACTTCTGGGCAGTGCACGTCTGTAACCATCTGGTTTCAGGCTCTTTTCACCCCCCTCCCGGGGTGCTTTTCAGCTTTCCCTCACGGTACTAGTACGCTATCGGTCTGGGAAGGTATTTAGCCTTGGAGGCTAGTTTCCCCCATCTTCGCTAGCCACTGCCAAGGCCAGCTACTCTAGTTGGTAACTTATACCTGAGCATATTTAACCTACGGGGGTATCACCCTCTATGCCGGCCCATTCCAGGGCACTTCGGCTATATGCTCAGGTATAATACCATTTAAGGTAGTTACCAACATACCCCACATCTCTACTGCATTACTGCAGTAGATTCGGTTTGGGCTCCTCCCCTTTCGCTCTCCGCTACTCAGGGAATCTCGGTTGATTTCTCTTCCTCACCCTACTCAGATGTTTCCTTTCGGGTGGTTCGCCCTCCCCTGCTTACGCAAGGGAGTACCCTTACGGGTAGGATTCCCATTCGGGGATCGCCGGATCAACGGTCGCATGCACCTACCCGGCGCTTATCGCAGCTTGCCACGCCCTTCATCGCCCTCCCAGCCTAGCCATCCACCAGATGGCGTCCTTGTAACTATCCTGAAACATACGCAACCATGTATGGCGATCATCATGGGCAATTATTGATTATTATGCCCACTACGCCCTTCACCCTACATAAATGTATGTAGGGTTGCATATCATATCATCTATTATTATTATTGATCCAAACATATTGGATGAATATATAGGTTATGTATCCATTGTACAAGGGTTATGCTAGGTATTATTTGCTAAGGAGGTGATCCGGCCGCAGGTTCCCCTACGGCCACCTTGTTACGACTTCTCCCCCCTCAGCGGGTTTACGTTCGGTGATACCAACATGGCACCACCTCACGTAAACCCACCTCGGGTGAAGCGACGGGCGGTGTGTGCAAGGAGCAGGGACGTATTCACCGCGCGATGGTGACACGCGATTACTAGGGATTCCAGATTCATGAGGGCGGGTTGCAGCCCTCAATCATAACTGAGGTAGGGTTTGGGGATTACCTTCCCCTTTCGGGGTCGGAGCCCATTGTCCCTACCATTGCAGCCCGCGTGTGGCCCAGGGGTTTCGGGGCATACTGACCTGCCGTAGCCCTCCCCTTCCTCCGCCTTATCGGCGGCAGTCCCCTTAGCTAGCCCCACTACTCCAAAGAGTAATGGTAGCAACTAAGGGCGAGGGTCTCGCTCGTTACCTGACTTAACAGGACACCTCACGGCACGAGCTGGCGACGGCCATGCACCTCCTCTCAGCTTGTCTGGTAAAGTCTTTAGCTTGACCTTCATCCTGCTGTCACCCCTGGTAAGGTTCCCGGCGTTGACTCCAATTAAACCGCAGGCTTCACCCCTTGTGGTGCTCCCCCGCCAATTCCTTTAAGTTTCAGCCTTGCGGCCGTACTCCCCAGGCGGTAGGCTTAACGGCTTCCCTGCGACACTGGGTTACCACTTGGGTAACCCAACATCGAGCCTACATCGTTTACAGCTGGGACTACCCGGGTATCTAATCCGGTTCGCTCCCCCAGCTTTCATCCCTCACCGTCGGGCGCGTTCTAGCGAGGCGCCTTCGCCACTGGTGGTCCTCCCAGGATCAACGGATTTTACCCCTACCCTGGGAATACCCCTCGCCTCTCCCGCCCCCTAGCTTAGCAGTATCCTCCGCAGCCCAACGGTTAAGCCGTTGGATTTAACGGAGGACTTACTAAGCCGGCTACGGATGCTTTAGGCCCAATAATCGTCCCGACCACTCGGGGTGCTGGTATTACCGCGGCGGCTGACACCAAACTTGCCCACCCCTTATTCGCCAGCCTTTTTACAGCTGGCAAAAGGCCCCTTCAGCAGGAGCCACTCGGACTAACCCCGTCGGGCTTTCGCCCATTGCGGAGGTTTCGCGCCTGCTGCGCCCCATAGGACCTGGGCCCTTGTCTCAGTGCCCATCTCCGGGCTCCTCCTCTCAGAGCCCGCACCGGTTATAGGCTTGGTGGGCCATTACCCCACCAACTACCTGATCGGCCGCAGTCCCATCCTAGGGCCATATAGATTTCAGCTATAGCTCATTCCAGAGGCTATAGCCTATCGGGGTTTAGCCTCAGTTTCCCGAGGTTATCCCCGTCCCTAGGGTAGGTTGACTACGTGTTACTGAGCCGTGCGCCACCCCTTGCGGAGTTGACTCGCATGGCTTAGTCCCAATCCGATAGCAGTCGGGTCCGGCAGGATCAACCGGAGTCATCCTGAAGAGTACAGGCCGTTACTTTTATAATAGTTAGTATAGCATAACCCTTTTATACGGATACATAACCCATATCAGATCCAATATGCTTGGATCCTCACTATGTTAGCGTAAATGGAGACCTGTAACTCATTGGATGGAGCACACTCCATACCTTGCTACAGGTGCCGCCTACGCCATAAGAATTATGGTATCTAAAAGATATAAACTTAACGTTTCTCCTTTATCACTTCTAAATATCTAATACCATAACATATTTATGAATCATTTATTAATATTCAAGATTAATATTAAAAATACTAACGTACATATATTATAATAATTATAAATATAATCTTAGTTTATTAATTTATGGTAGCTTTGGTATAGATAGAAAGAGCAGTATTGCTGGCACCACACTACATATTATTAGTATAGCTATTACAAGCCATACAGCATATGGTTTATGCTCATGTGCATGATCATGTGCATGCTCATGGTCTTCCTTCTCTTTATGTTCCATCTAGCTCACCTCTAAGAGATTCTATTTACTCATATATTAGTTAAACTGTATTAGATCAATAGATAATTGTAGGAAGGTAAACGTTAAATATGAATACCCCAAATTAGCATATATGCTAGAGGAAGAGGTAAAGACAATAGACGTTAGAGGCTTATTCTGCCCAGAACCAGTATTTAGAACAAAGGTAGCAATGGAGAGGCTAAGCATAGGCTCTATATTGAAGGTTATAGCAGATGATCCAGATGCAGAAGAGGATATAAAGAGATGGGTTCAGAAGACAGGGCATGAACTAGTAAGTATAAGTAAAGATGGGAGTAATCTAACCTTTCTTATAAGAAAGAAGAAGTAATGGGAAGGATGTGATATTATGATAACATTAAACCCAGAGTTATTGAATAAGATAGGTAATACACCTATTGTAGAGTTAAGTTCATTCTCAAGCAGCAAGGTAAAGGTATATGCTAAGCTTGAATGGTTCAACCCATTCGGTTCTGTTAAGGATAGGGCAGCATACTGGATGCTCAAGGATGCTGAGAGGAAGGGCTTAATAAATAGGGGCAAGCATGTTATAATAGAACCTACATCAGGTAACACTGGTATAGCATTAAGTGGTATAGCAAGGCTACTAGGTTACAAGGTTGAGATAGTCATCCCAGAGAAGGCTAGCGAGGAGACTAAGAGTATACTAAGAGCATTAGGGGCAGATATACATGAGACTAGCGATGATCTATGCCCAAGGGTAGGAGTAGGTACTGATCAGAGTATATCTTTAGCAAAGGCAATAGCAAGAGCAAGACCAGATAAGTACTTCATGCCTAATCAGTATGAGAACGATGCAAACTTCTTGGCACACTATGAGGGCACTGGACCAGAGATATACAAGCAGACAGATGGTAAAGTTACCCACTTTGTATCAGGTATAGGCACTGGTGGGACTATAACTGGTGCGGGTATGTATCTTAAAGAGAGGAATAGTAAGATAAAGATAATAGCGGTTCAGCCTCAGAAGCAGCATCTTATCCAAGGTCTAAGGAATTTTGAGGAGTCTAATGTACCATCGCTCTTTGAGAGAAGGATGCATATAGTAGATGAGTGGTATACTATAACAAACGAAGAGTCATTTACTATGGTTAAGGAGTTGTATTCAAGGGAGAGGCTATTGGTTGGACCATCATCTGGTTGTGTTATGGCTGCTGTATGCAAGTTGGTAGATAAGATAGATGAAGGAGTAGTAGTTACAATATTTGCTGATGATGGTAGAAAGTTCAAGAGCCTTTATACACAGCAAGGAGTATTCACTAGCAATGAGTTTGATCATGCTTTAAGAAATGCTACAATGCTAAGCGATTCCTTCTTAATAATTTAATAAATAATAGCGGTAATAATATAATATAATTTATGTAATTATGTAATATGAATTTATGAATGATTATTCTCTATAAATTTAATGTTTATACCTCTTTTCAGTTAAATATCTCTCAACATCTAAAGCAGCCATACAACCAAATCCTGCTGCTGTTATTGCCTGCCTATATATAGAATCATGCACATCCCCTGCTGCAAATACCCCTTCTATGTTAGTCTTTGTGTACTCTTTAACCTTTATGTAGCCTCTCTCATCCATATCTATCTGCCCTTTGAATATCTGCGTATTAGGCTCATGCCCTATTGCAATGAATACTCCTCCACACTTTAACTCTCTCCTCTCACCATTTATAACATCTTTAATTATTACACCATGCACCTTCTTATCACCAATTATATCATCTACAACAGAGTTCCATACAAAACCTATCTTAGGGTTAGAGAATGCCCTCTCCTGCATTATCTTACTTGCCCTTAACTTATCCCTTCTATGTACTACATATACGTTATTTGCGAACTTTGTTAAGAATAGAGCCTCCTCTATTGCACTATCCCCTCCTCCTACAACCACTATATCCTCGCCTTTAAAGAAAGGACCATCGCATGTAGCACAGTAAGATACCCCTTTACCAGCAAAGATCTCTTCACTCTTTAAGCCTAGTTTCCTTGGGGATGCCCCAGTTGCTATTATTATGGCAGAAGCCTCAAATCTTTTATCAACAGTATGTATTATAAAAGGTTCATTAAGCAACTCAACACTTGTAGCAACATCATCAAGTATAGTTGTACCAAACCTCTCTGCTTGCATTCTCATGTTCATCATCAACTCTGGTCCAAATATGCCATGGGGGAAGCCTGGGAAGTTCTCAACCATATGCGTATTCATCAACTGCCCTCCTGGCAAGGTACCGCTTATAACTAATGTATCTAACTTTGCCCTTGAGCAGTATATTGCTGCAGTTAACCCTGCTGGACCTGAGCCTAAGATTATAACATCATACCTATCCTTTAACTCCTTACCCTCTTCAATGGATGCAAGGGAAATGTTAATTGTATCTTGCATAGGCATAACTTCAAGGATAACCATATTTAAATCATAATATAATTATTATAATTGATCACTTGCATATAGTTGCTGCCTTATCTGCTATCTCTTTTATAATAATGTATGATGCACCTAGATGCTCTTTAGCATTAAATATATTATCCAACTCATCCCTAGTTATAATATTACTTATCCTCTCATCACTCTTTAATGCTTCAAGGAACTCTATGCCTTTGCTACTTGCCTCAAATGCTATGCTCTGCACCAACTTATATGCCTCTATCCTACTCATACCCTTCCTTATCAGTGCGTCTAGAACGAACTCAGCAAATATCTGACCCTTTGTAAGCATAAGGTTCCTTGCTATGCTAGCAGTGTTAACCTTAAGGTTAGCAATAACATTAATCATAGAGTTAAGCATCTCATCAAGTAGTATTATGCTCATTGGTATTATAAAGCGCTCATTGGCAGAGTTGCTAAGATCCCTCTCATGCCATAATGCTACATTCTCTAATGCTACCATAAGAATACCATGCATCAATCTTGCTATGCTTGATACCCTCTCACTCTTTATTGGGTTCCTCTTAACAGGTACAGCACTACTGCCCATCTGACCTTCCTTGAAAGGTTCCATAACCTCATCTATCTCACTCCTCTGCAAGTTCCTTACCTCAACTGCAATCTTATCTAATGTACATGCTATAAGGGTTAGTGCTGCTATGAACTCTGCAATCCTCTCCCTAGATACAACTTGCGTAGCAGCATCAACAGGATAAAGGTTTAACCTCTCAGCAACTATTCTCTGAACCTCTAAGGCTTTATCCCTCATTAGAGATCCTGTACCTACTACACCTAGCGTCTTGCATACAAGAACCCTCTTCTTAATCTCCTTTAACCTCTCTAAGTGCATGAGCATATCAGATGCCCATACAGCAAACTTCAGACCAAAGGATATTATACTTGCATGCTGTCCATGTGTTCTACCTACTGCTGGTATATCCTTATATGCAAGAGCCTTATCTACAAGCAATAAAGTTAGCCTCTTAACCTTATCCTCTATTATCTTAAGTGAGTCACGTATCTGCATAGCTATTCTAGTATCAACAACATCGTAACTGGTTAAGCCATAGTGTACCCATGGCTTTGCTATATCACTGCATACCTCTACCAATGCCTCAACCATTGCAGCAACATCATGCTCCCTTACTGCCTCAAGCTCCTTAACCCTATCAATCCTAACAAGGTTAGATCTTGCTTTATATGCTATCTCATTGCTAGCATCCTTTGGTATTATCCCTAGCATACCTTGCGCTTCAGCAACAACAGCCTCAAACTCTAGATTGTACTTAAGTACATGCTCCTCCTCAAATATCCTCTTAACCTCTTCACTGCCATATCTCCCAGCATCTATAGGTAGTATGGGCATATGATCATCTGCAAGGGAAGAAGAATATTAACCTAGTTGATACTCGCAATAATCACTTCTCATACAACCATCCTTTCCTGTAGAAGTAGTATAGCATAAAGAGTGCACTTGCTGCTGAGAGTATTACAGTTACTATAAGCGTAGTATACTTACCAAAGAACATCCATGGCTCATCTTCAACTCCTCCAGGGAGTATAACATTCATACCATAGAAGGTTGCTATTAGTGTAGCAGGTATGGATAGTGTAAATATTATGGTTAGAACAGCAAGTATCTTATTTGTCTTCTCACTATTAAGTATGAAATCAGTATCCTTGTATATATTAATAGTCTCATTGGCAACATCAAGCATATCTATAGCCTTCTCAACATGATCCTTAACATCATTCCAGTATGGACTCATATCACTGCTTGAGAACCTCTGGCTCTCCTTTGCTATATCTGCTACTACCCTCCTCAAAGGCAGGATTATCCTTCTTAATGCAAGTATCTCCCTCCTGACATATGTTATTGATCTAATTGCAGATATCTTCTCATTAAATACAAGATCCTCTATATCCTCTATATTACCTTCAATCTTTATTATTACATGCAGTAGTTCATCAACAAGCATGTCTATTATCTTATGCAGTAGCACCACAGGATTACTCATTATCATAACTCTCTGAGTATCATCACTCTTGCATATGTTAAATAGCTCTGCTAGTGGTTTTATCTCGCCTTTATGTATAGTTATCAAGAAGTTAAAACCTATGAATATGGATAGTTGCATACCCCTTGGTATACCATTGTTATAAACAGGGAATTGTAATATTACGAAGAGTGTATCAGCATACTTCTCAACCTTTGGTAACTGTATCTTTGATAAGCAATCCTCCACATGTAAATGATGAAGGTTATAACTCTCTGCTAGTGTGTTCAATATAACCCTATTAGGCTCATCAACATCTATCCATTCTAAACTATCATTACTTATAGAGTTAACATGCTCTAAAGCCTTCATCCCTCTACATACTATTAAAAAGGCTTTATATATAATTTTGAATGTATAATGAAAGCAATATCAGACTATTGATAATATCAATATTTGTATATTCTTGCTAAGATTTTATACTTAAGCATATATACCTCTTAAAATATTGCTATACTTACATAATGCATTTGGATAGATGTTCATGTAATATATACCATTTATCCTTACTCTTCTTTAATACTAGAGTACACCTAACCTTATCCCTAATAGTCTGCCCTGTGAAACTGTAATCATCAACCACTATTCCTTTATGCTCAAGTATAAAAGTTGCCAAGGCTATACCCTCATCATCCCTCTTGCAGAGAAGATCTACTCTAAGATCCTCTATGCTAAAATCGTAATCAGATACATTAGCAAAGAACATCTCCTCATGTAAGCAAGCCTCCTCATATCCCATCATATGGTATGGAGGTGTATCACTGAATTTGGTTAACCTCTCATCGTGTATAACCCTTATTGAAGCAAGGTCTTTGCTCTTACCTATATTAAATGCTTGGTGTATCAACCTCTTTATCTTCATAACCTCTTCTTCAGTATCTTCTTTCATATATAGGCATGTGGTAAGTAAAATATTTATAATTATTCATATACTCTTATCACTACATGCAGTATGAGTGTTACAAATCATTAACATACATAATAATTATCGAATCTAACACCAATCATACTATTGATGCTAATGATCTATTATCCATTAAGAGGTGAATAGCAATGGTTGAACTATCTGGTGCAAAGGCTCTAATCAAGGCATTGGAGAAGGAGGGTGTAGATGTAATCTTTGGTATGCCAGGAGGAGCAAATCTACCAATATACGATGAGTTATACTCAAGTAACATAAGGCATATACTCATCAGGCATGAGCAGTCTGCAGCACATATGGCAGATGGTTATGCTAGAGTTAAGCGTAAGGCTGGCGTATGCCTAGCAACCTCAGGTCCAGGGGCAACCAATCTAGTTACTGGTATAGCAACAGCATACATGGACTCTAGCCCAATAATAGCTATAACTGGGCAAGTGCCTAGGGAGATGATAGGCAAGGATGCGTTCCAAGAGTGTGATATAGTTGGTATATGTACATCTATAACAAAGTACTGCTTCCAGCCTATGAGTGCTAAGATCATACCTGAGGTTGTTAAGAAGGCATTCTATATAGCAGAGAGTGGTAGACCAGGACCTGTTCTTATAGATGTACCAAAGGATGTACAGCAAGAGGTTGCAGATACAGAGTTTCCAGAGTTGGTTAAGATAAGAGGGTACTCCCCCCATATAGAACCTGATGTTACTCAGGTGGCAAAGGCTATAGATCTACTATTAAGTGCTGAGAGACCAATGATAATGGCTGGAGGAGGGGTCCATATATCTGGGGCATTCAATGAACTACAGACACTTGCAGAGATGCTAATGATCCCAGTAGTTACAACATTTAAAGGTAAGGGCGTCTTCCCAGAGAACCATCCTTTATCCCTAGGTCCTATAGGCATGCATGGTCATGCTGAGGCTAATAAACTAATAACCGAGGCTGATGTATTATTAGCAGTAGGTTCAAGGTTCTCAGATAGATCTGTAGGCAAGTTTGATGAGTTTGGGAAGGATATGAAGATAATACATATAGACATAGATCCAGCAGAGATAGGTAAGAATAAGCAGGTAGATGTAGGTATAGTTGGTGATGTTAAGGTATCATTAAGGATAATGCTTAAGATGCTTGCAAATAGAGTTATAAAGAGGTATACTGAGGGTGAGGAGACTCCATGGTTAAAGCATGTTAGAGAGGTTAAGGAGTACTATAGGAGTATAGTTAAAGATAATGGTAGCAGAGAGGTAACCGCTATGAAGGCTATAAAGAAGTTAAGGGAGTTGCTTCCAGCAGAGAGCATAGTAACAACAGAGGTTGGGCAGTGCCAGATGTGGACATCATTACACTTTGATGTAATAGTCCCAGGAACATTCTTCAGCTCAACAGGACTAGGTACTATGGGCTTTGGGTTCCCAGCATCTATAGGGGCTAAGGTAGCAAGACCTGATGTTCATGTCGTTGATATTGCTGGTGATGGTAGTTTTAATATGACAGAGAACTCTCTAGCAGTATCGGTGCTTGAGGATATACCTGTTATAGTATTCCTACTTAACAACTACTCACTTGGCATGGTAGCTCAATGGCAAAGGTTATTCTACAACAGAAGAACAATAGGGGTTGATCTAAAAGGCGTGCCAGACTTTGTTAAGGTAGCTGAGGCTTATGGTGCACAGGGTATAAGGGCACAGAGCATGCAAGAACTTGAGAATGCTATAAAGACAGCATTAAAGAGCGATGTTACAACAGTTATAGATATACCTATAGACCCTGAGGAGAATGTATTCCCCTTCATGCCTCCAGGCAAGGGGTTAAAGGATACCATACTTGCTGCATAGGGTGTCTTAATTGGGGTGGAACATAATATCTGCACTTGTGGAGAATAAACCTGGAGTACTCTTTAGGGTATCAAATATGTTTAGGGCAAGAGGGTTCAATATAGAATCATTATCTGTAGGTCCAACAGAGCAGAGTGATCTATCAAGGATAACTATAACTATAAATGGTGATGAGCATACTGTTGAACAGTTGGTTAAGCAGTTGATGAAGATAATAGATGTTGTTAATGTGGAGAGGCTACCATTGGATAACAGTGTTTATAGAGAGTTAGCATTGATAAAGCTTAGAGTTGAGGATCCTACAACAAGGTTAGAGGTAATGAATTTAGTAAATGTTTTTAGGGGGAAGGTTGTTGATATTAGTAAGAGATCGATGATGATAGAGATAACTGGTACACCAGATAAGATAGATGCATTCAAGTCATTGGTTGAGCACTATGGAATAATACAGTTAGCAAGGACTGGTGTATGTGCATTGCCTAGAGGTGTGATATATGAGTGAGTATGTAAGGATATATGATACAACACTAAGGGATGGTGAGCAGACCCCAGGTGTAACATTAACACCAGAGGATAAGCTTACTATAGCAGTTCAGTTAGATAAGTTAGGTGTTGATGTTATAGAGGCAGGGTTTCCAATAGTATCCAAAGGAGAGATGGATGCAGTTAAGATGATAGTTAAGCAAGGATTAAGGAGCGAGATCTCTGTTCTAGCAAGAGCAGATAAGAGGGATATAGATGCTGCTCTAGCATGTGATGTAAAGTATGTGCATACATTCATAGCAACATCAGATATACATCTACAGTATAAACTTAAGATGAGTAGGGAGGAGGCTTTAAGGAAGGCGGTTGATGCAGTAGACTACTGCAAGGCTCATGGTCTTTATGTAGAGTTCTCTGCAGAGGATGCTACAAGGAGTGATAGAGAGTACTTAAAGCAGGTATACAAGGCAGTAGTTGATGCACATGCAGATAGGATAGATGTGCCAGATACAGTAGGTTATGCAACGCCCAAGTATATACACTCCCTCATATCAGAGTTAAAGCAGGTTATAGATGTACCTATAAGTATACATTGTCATGATGACTTTGGCTTAGCTGTAGCAAACTCATTAGCTGCTATAGAGGCTGGGGCAGAGTGTGCACATGTAACTATTAATGGCTTGGGTGAGAGGGCTGGTAATGCATCTCTAGAGGAGTTAGTTATGGCTCTACACTGCTTATATAATAAGAAGACTAGGATAAATACAACCCTGCTTTATGAGACATCAAAGTTAGTATCAAGCCTAACAGGGATAGTGGTACAACCAAATAAGGCTATAGTTGGTGAGAATGCATTTGGTCATGAGTCTGGTATACATACACATGGCATACTATCTAATCCATTATGCTATGAGCCTATAAGCCCAGAGTTGGTTGGTAGAAAGCGATGGTTAGAGGCTGGTAAGCATGCAGGTATACATGGTGTAGCTGCTATGCTTGCTGAGTATGGTATAAAGCCTACTCAAGAGCAGTTAAGGCAGATAGTAGCAAGGGTTAAGGAGTTAGGAGATAAGGGTAAGCATGTTACTGATGCAGATCTAGTAGCAATAGCATCACAGGTTATGAACCAGCAGAGTATAGTTGAGCATGTTAAGCTAATGGACTTTGTTGTTACTACAGGTATAAACGTTGTACCTACAGCATCGGTAAGGCTTATGATAGATGGTAAAGAGTACATAGTAGCTGAGACTGGTGTAGGTCCTGTTGATGCTGCATTAAAGGCAATACAGAGGATAACAGATAAGATAGCAAGTATAAGGTTAAGTGAGTTTAGACTAGAGGCTATAAGTGGAGGTTCAGATGCACTAGCAGAGGTTAGCATCAAGGTTGAGGATAACAAAGGCAGGATAGCAAGTGCAAGGGCAACTGGAGAGGATATAGTTGTTACAAGCGTCCAAGCAATGATAAATGGGATAAACAAGGTTATGATGAAGAAGGCTATTGATATGGATAAGGATAGAGAGGTTAAGGGTTACACTGTATAGTTTAAAGGCATTAATCAAGTAACCTAAATTAAAGTGATCTTAAATAATTAGTAAGAGTAATTAATGCTACATTATCTCCTTAATGTATGTATAGGATAGCATTCATAGAGGGTGATGGTATAGGACCAGAGATATCACTTGCAACAAAGAAGGTACTATATGCTCTTCAAGATAAGATGAACCTAAGCATTGAGATACTTGATGTTGAGGCTGGTGACTCAAGTGTAAGGCTTTATGGTAAAGCATTACCAGAGCATTCCATTAACATAATAAGGGATACAGATGCGTGCTTAAAGGCTCCAATAGGGGAGAGTGCTGCTGATGTTATAGTATATTTAAGGAGGAGCCTTGATCTCTATGCTAATGTAAGACCAGCAAAGGTATATCCTAACGTTGATTCTCTGCATAGCAATGTAGATCTTGTAATAGTTAGGGAGAATACTGAGGATCTATATGCTGGGCTTGAGTATGAGCTTGATGGCAATGCTAGCATAGCAGTTAAGGTTGTAACAAGAAGAGCATCGTTAAGGATAGCAGATTATGCATTCAAGTTAGCAGAGTTTAGAGATTGCAAGAGGCATGTAACAGCTGTTCATAAGGCAAACCTACTAAGGAAGACAGATGGATTATTTGCTTCATGCTGTAGAGAGGTATCAAAGAGGTACCCAAATGTTCACTTTGCTGAGATGTACGTTGATGCATGTGCAATGAACCTTGTAAGGAATCCAGAGCGGTTTGATGTTATAGTTACAAGCAATATGTATGGTGATATACTATCTGATGAAGCAGCACAGGTTACAGGTAGCATAGGTTTAGCACCATCAGCAAACATAGGCGATAACTATGCAATATTTGAACCAGTACATGGCTCTGCTCCAGATATAGCAGGCAAGGGGATAGCCAATCCTTTATCATTCATACTATCAGCAGGTATGATGTTCAATTGGCTTGGTATGAAGCATAATGATAAAAAGTGCCTAGAAGCCTCAAGCATCATAGAACGTTGTGTATCTAATGTATTGATCAAGGGTATAAAGACCATGGATATAGGAGGGAGTAGCAGTACTCAAGAGGTTGCAGATGCTATTGTAAGAGAATTGCAATTACAACTATAATATCATTGATTATTGATTATGTATCTTGCTTATGATAAGATTGCTATATCCCATTTCTCTTCCAGTATCTGAATAGGAAGATTAGTGGTACTATCATGCCTACAGTTGCTACTATAACTGGTATAAGAACAGCATAATGTAATGAGTGCTCATAACCTAACAGGAATGGGTAAGGGAATACTATGAATAACCATGCTAAGCCTATGAATATGAAGAGATGGATGTTCTTCCTTAAGAATCTCTTGTTTGGCATACTCTTCAAGTCCTTACACCTTATGCACTTCCTTGCATCATTATCTATGCATCCAGAGCATACCCTGCTGTTACAGTATATACACTCATGCTCAGCAAACCTTGCATTGCATATAGTGCAAGGCATTGATCTAATAACATATAAGTATAATATAAACATCTTGCTACTTTAGTATAGTTTAATAACTATGCTAACTATAAGAGCCATATGAGCAAGGAGAGCGAGGAGCAAGAGGTTCATATTGTGCTTGTATCAAAGGATCCTAACAGAGCATATCCAGCATTTGTTCTAGCATTAGGTAGTGTTGCCATGGGTGCAAAGTGTAAGGTTTACTGTACAATGGATGCATTAGAGATAGTTAAGAAGGGAGGTGCAAGTAAGATAACCTTAGCAGGGGCACCACCATTAGAGAAGTACCTTAAAGATGCCATAGCTGCAGGGGTTAGGGTTACAGCATGTGGCCCAAGCAAGGATATGCTTAAGCAGATGGGTATAACACAGGATACCCTTGAGGAAGGTGTTGAGTTCGAGGATGTCATAGGATTCCTAAATGATGCATTACCAGCAGCAAAGAAGGGAGGTATGATAGTCTTCTTATAATTTTATTAATTAATTATATTATTATTTGATTGCCTCATTTAATATTAGTTTGCTTATTTTCTTTTTAGTTATTCCTTAACTATCCTTGTACCTTGATCACTCATCTCAAACTTGTATATGCTATCAACATCAGCATTCTCAAATATCTCGCTATCATGTGTTACAATTATCATCTGTTTTAATGATGTGTTGCTAGCAAGTGTAGAGATGAGTTCAACTATTGTGCTTCTCTTATCCTCATCAAGGTGTACTGTAGGCTCATCAAGTATTATAAAATCAAGTTTGTATCCTCCCATAACATATGCTATACCAAACCTTAATGCCAATACCAATGCTACCTTCTCGCCCCCGCTCATTGAGTATATATCTATAGTACCTCTCTTTCCATAGCATATTACATCAACCGCATTATCACTCTCCTTAAGCTCTATACTTGATACTCCTATATCAAATAACTTAGCGTACTCAGATGCCATAATAGATATCTGCTTGAGTGCCCAACTCCTAAGACTCTTTGCAACAGGTCCGTCTCTATGGAATACATTATTTCTAATCCTCTCAAGCATATCTATGTACCTTCTTGCATAATCAAGTATCTCCTTTACTCTACTTAACTCATCTATACCTTTACTTACATCTTTTATCTTATCCTCTATACTTGCTATGCTTACAGCAATACTCTTCTCCTCTTCTCCTATATCCTTAATCCTACTCTCCAACTCTTTAAACTTAACCTCTGAGAACCCTATGCTCTCCTCCCTTAATCTTAATATACTATTTATCAGATCATTTGAGTAATCATCTATAGCAAGATCCCTTATATCTCCTCTTATCTTATTATATATGTCATCGCTTAATATTTTGTATACTCTCTCCTTATCTTTTAACTCATTCACAAAATTATTAATAACATCTATAGAATGTATTCTATTATCCTTTAGGAATGTCTTAGCCTCTATGATCTGATTATATTTATTATCATACTCTCTCCTCCTCTTAATTAAATCCTCCTTCTCTTCTTTTAACCTTAATAATCTATCTCTTAAGCCTTTAATATCAATATTAAGTGCTGCTAATACCTCTCTCTCCTTTAAACTGATATCCTCATTGAGTAATGAGTATGCTTGTAAGAATGCCTTTGCATTATCATATGCCTTTGCAATAGACTCTAATCTAGCAATCTCTTCCTCTAAACTCCTCTTCTTATTCTCTAATGCCTTTATATTCTCTTCTAATTTACCCTTCTTATAATTAAGATCTGCCCTCTCCTTTGCCAACTCCTCCTTTAACTTATCTAAATTACTGATCTTGCTCTTGCATATAGGGCATATATCACTATTTATCTCTGCTTTTAAGTATTCTAACTGCCCCTTTATACTTGCTATCTCTTCCTTGTATAAACTAATCTGCTCATCTATACTCTTCATCTTATCCTTTGCTTCATTCAATATATCATGCACATTAGAATGCTCATTGATGTACCTTAAATGTCTCTTAGCCTGATCAATTATCCTTTGCATATTCCTTGCTTCTTTAATCTTCTCTTCACTTACTGCATACACCTTACTAACCTCGTTTATCTCATCTGTAATCTCATCTATCCTTCTCTCTATCTTATTAATCTCATCCTTTATTTTATCCTCATCACTAACTATAGCAATGCACTTATTTGCTTTATCTATTAATGCTCTTAACTCCTCTATCTCCTTAGCAATAATACCCCTCTTGCTGTTAAGATATTTAACAAGGTCATCTATCTTATCGTTTAACTTATCATACTTTTCTTTAACCCTCTTCATCTCTTCATACTCTCTCTCAAGCATCTCTCTCTTTACCTTTATATCCTCAAGTCTTACCTTACAAGATGCTAACTCACTGCTAAGTTTAGTTAATCTATTCTTATTATCATTTATATCCTGCTCTATCTTAGCAATATTAAGATCATCGTAACCATACTCTCCTCTAAGCCTATCCCTAAACCCTTTTATAACATCGTTCATCTTAACGTAAGAGTAATCAAGCATATCTATCCCTATTATGCTGTTTATCAACTCCTTGAAGTCCTTTGGCTTATACTCTATTATCCTACCTATCTCTCCTTGCTGTATTATCCCTGCTATCCTCATCTTAGAGTAGTCTAAGCCTATTATCCTTGATATCTCATTACTTATCGATTCCCCAAACTGCTTTCTCTCTCCAGCTGCTATTATCTTCCATCTACCTGCATTGTTATCATACTCGTAAAGTACTGCAGAGTCAAGATTACCTTTAGAGTTAAGCCTCCTCTCAACCTTATACCTCTTACCATTATGAGTAAACTCTAAGGCAACACTTGCACCACTAGCATTATATCTAACAAGGTTACTATTGCTCTTCCTTGTATGCTCACCATAAAGGGCATATGTTATTGCATCTATCACAGATGACTTACCAGAGCCATTCTTGCCTATGAATACTGTTACACCTTCTTTGAACTCAAGTGAATTATGCTTATGGGATATGAAGTTTAATAACTCAACCTTGCTTATCATACCTACTTGCTATTTATTTATCTTTAACATATCATGGAACCTCTTCCATACAGCATCTATTGCATCATCAACTCTATCATTCACTAGCATATTTAGCAGATCATGTACAGCAAACTCAGCACTCTTACTATCCCCTAGGATATTCTCTGCTAGGCTAAGCAACTCCTTATCTATATCTGGCCTCTGTGTATATACCTTGCTCTGTATACTATTCATTACTACAGGCTCCCATGTATAATGTAAGCAGTACTCATTCAACCTTGCTAGTATGCTTGATACCCTTAGATTATCTATCATTGAGGATCTGCTCCTAACCTTAACATACACTAAAGGCTTCTTCCCATTGCTTATAGATTTAACTTGGTTAAGTATACTAGCAATAGAAGAATCAAGGTTCTCATAATCTATCTCATATAGCATACTCTTTCTAGATGATCTTATCTCAACGAACTCTACCTTAGCCTCAGTAGATGAGAGATCAACTATACAGAAGCCCTTCTTAACATCCCTTATACCCTCACCTGGTGTAAGATCTATTGAGCCAGGGTAGCATACAATACCTATATCATTAAATACCTTGCACGCATGATCATGTAGATGCCCCATGGCATAGTAATCAAATCCTTTTGGTAAATCATTAACACTAAACTCCCCTGCATATCTATGGAACTCATACAACCCTTGGTGCAATACAAGTACCTTCTTAGTACTTGAGTAGGCTTTACTCTCATCACCAATCCTCTTAAGTTCATTCAGTAAAGTATCATACTCGCTCCTTCTATGCTTATGGAGCCCTATGATAAGCAGGTTACCATGGATATGAGCCTTCCCATCACCTACATACTCTGCCATGTTTAACCTATGAAATATTAATGGTAATGGTCTATCTTTAACTCTACTTATATCATGCTCCCCTAAAGTAAAGAAGAACCTTATATTATGCTCATTCAGCCTTTTTAAAGCAAGAGCAATGTTATGTAATGCAGAGCCAGATGATCTAGGCACATGAAATATATCCCCTGAATGCACTACTGCATAAACTTTATCCTTTATTGCTGTATCTATAGCCTCGTTGAATGCTTCATATACATCCTCCTCCCTCTCTTTAAGGTTAAATTGCATACAGCCTAGATGGGTATCTGATATATGCAGTATCTGCATTATAAGACCATAAACTAAACTGTATTATAATCTTTCAAAGTAATAAATAAGGCTATGCTAGAATAGAGACCATGCATATAGATGAGCATAAAGCAGCAAAGGCATTGGAGTATGCATTATCACTAGGTGCAACATATGCTGATGTTAGATACGAGTATAGAGAGAGTAGAGGATTACTGTTGGAGAACTCTAGTATAGAGCATATGGCATCAAGCATAGATAATGGATTAAGTTTAAGGGTAATAGCAGATAATGCATGGGGCTTCTATGCAGTAGCAGAACCTAGTCTTGAGGATGCATTACATGCAGCAGAGATGGCAGTTAGATTAGCAAAGGCATCAAGTACAAGGGTTAAGGAGAAGGCCATGCTTGCAGATGCTAAGGCTTACGTTGATGATGTTAAGATGCCATTCAAGATAGATACAAGGGTAGAATTTGATGAACTCTTAGATATAGCAAAGGAGTGTGACTCAAGGATAAGGTCTAAGGATAAGAGGATACATAAATCAAGTATAACAGCAGGTTATGATTACGTTGAGAAGTTATTTATAAGTAGTGAAGGCTCACATATACTACAATCATACCTGGATACTGTTATAAGCATCAATGCTACTGCATACGAGCATGGATTAAGCGAGAGTGTATCTAGAACTGAGGGTGGTAGAGGGGGTATAGAACTATTACATAATGCAAATATATTAAGCATAGCAGATGATGTAGCAGATAAGGCAGTAAGGCTATTAAGTGCAAAGCCTGTTAAAGAGGATAAGGCTACAGTTATAATGGATCCAGACTTTGTTGCACTCCTTACGCATGAGATACTTGGGCATCCATCTGAGGCTGATAGAGTACTAGGCTATGAGATGGCTTGGGCTGGTGGTGCATGGTGGGCTGGAAGGCTAGGACAGAGGATAGGCTCTAGCATGTTAAATGTTGCTGATGATCCTACAATACCATCTACTCTAGGGCATTACAAGTACGATGATGAGGGCATACTTGCTAAAGAGAAGATGCTTGTAAAGGATGGTATACTTGTTAACCATATGCATAGCAGATCAACCGCATTAAAGTTTAATACAGAGCCTAATGCTAGCATGAGGGCTACAGGGTATGAGTACATGCCCCTTATAAGGATGGCATGCACATACATAAAGCCCCTTGACTGGAGTCTTGAGGAGATGGTTAAGGATGTGAAGCATGGTTATCTTGTATGTGGGCAGAAGGTACCCTCTATAGACATGTATAGGTATAATTGGAGCATATCTTGCCAGTATGCATATAGGATAGAGGATGGCGAGGTTAAGGAAGGGGAGATGCTAAGGGATGTTATAGTAATGGGTAATGCACCAGAGTTCTTTGCATCTATAGATGCATGTAGCAAGCACTATGAGATTAGACCAATACTTAACTGTGGCAAAGGTGATCCTATGCAAACACTAAGGATGGGTAATGGAGGCCCATATGTAAGGGGAGTAGCAGTAGTAAAGAGTGTAATACAGTAACATAATATAACAATACTCATGGATACATTACATGTTATAGAGCAAGAGGTAAGAGCATGCACACTATGCAGATTATCATCAAATAGAAGGAATGCTGTAGCAGGAGAAGGCTTAGGCAATGCTATAATAATGCTTATAGGCGAGGCTCCAGGAGCAAAGGAGGATAACATAGGTAGACCATTCGTTGGTTCAGCAGGCAAGGTACTTGATCAAGCATTAATGCATTCTGGACTAAGGAGGGATCATGTATTCATAACTAATGTAGTTAAGTGTAGACCACCTAACAATAGGAAGCCTAGGAGGGATGAGATATATGCATGTATGAACTACTTGAGGAGGCAGATCAGGGTTGTAAGACCAAAGATAATATGCCTTCTAGGCAAGACCGCACATGATGCAGTAGTTGGAGGCATGTTTAAGGATCATAGAGGTAGGTTTATGATCAAGTATATTGATGATATAAGATGCTTATGCTTTACAACATACCATCCTGCAGCAGTTATATACAATGCAACCTTACGCTCTATATTACTGCATGATATGAAGAATATAGCAGGATTACTTATTATGATTACATCCTACTACCACTACTACTATTATTATTACTCATCAATACTCTAACCATTATACTAGCAAATACTGCTACACCCATTACAAGTAATGCTACAGGGAACTCTGGTACTACTGTTATAGTGAATGAAGCACTCTCCCCACTCTTATTTATATTTGCAAGTACAACCTTGTATGTACCAGGCTCATTTATATTGTATATCTGAGTATCCTTCGTCTGAACGGATCTATGGGTTCTATCTATATGGTTGCCGTTGCTATCATAAAGCATTATATCATACCTAAGGCTAGTTATCTCTTGCATTGTATTAGCATTATAAAGCTTTATCTTAAATACAACAGGGGAATCTATACTAGGCTCAATTGGAGCATATCTAACCTCTACTATGAATGAGTTATTGCTACTCTTAACCTGTATAGGCTCAGACCATGTAAGTTTACTTATATCTATTGCTCCACCTCCATCCTCTCTGCTTGGTAAACCCTCAATAAGATTGCCTGTAACTATGCTAAAGATAAGCTTATCTTTACTATCATTAGGTATCTTATTTGCAAGATCTAACATCTTATTATTTGGTATCATGTAATGTACTATAACATAATCCTCAGCTCCTCTATCTACGGTTATTGGAACTTCTATATTGTTAATGTAACCTTTCAACTCTCTCATAGCAAGTTCATCCATCCCTTTGGGTATATAATACTCAAAATGTAGTAATGGTACATCCTTAATGAAATCTTTACTCCAAGAGAAGTTAGATACAGCATCTATCCTATAGTTGCCATTGATATCTTTGTATATATTTAGATCCCTTACCTTATCAAAGTAAGATATCGTCTCTATACTGCCTATAATATCCTCATATGAGATACTCCATACCTTATGCTCAGCTATGGTTAACTTTGCTATGTATGTTACATGCTCGCTTAAGAAGTTAGAGTCTATGGCAAGTAAATCTATGGTTAGTATGTAAAGCCCTGCATCTAGGAATAATGGACCCTCAATTACAATACCTTGGTCATCACTACTCCTATAGCCCATGTTACTTACATACACGCCTTTAACTATACTTGCATTGGTTAGATCAGCATTAGGCTTGAATACAATGGTTAAGGTATCTTGATCTTGAGTTGTATGGAACCTCTCTTTGAATACTTTATTATCAGCAAACTTGTTAACTGCTATATCGTAAACTGTACCCTTAATACTCTTGCCCTCTTCATCTATAGCATCTAGTCTTAACGTTATATCAACCTGCTTATCTGCATCCCTTATCTCTGGCTGCAGGTTCACATTTAATGATATTAACTTATCATTAACGTTCTTTGGACCAACAGTCTCTTTACCTAAGCCATGTGCATATACTATACCTGCTAGAGGGGCATTTAATAACAGTATTACTAAAGCAAGTAATAAGAGCATATGCATAATCTATGAGTAATAGGATGCTTGCTTTATGTATTATGGTACAATGATCTAATAATAAATATATTGTATTCTTACTATTTATTGGTTAAATGACCGTTAAAATTAAATTCTATACCTGGAAGATTGTTATAGTGGGCCGGTAGTTCAGCGGTAGAATGCCCGCCTTGCACGCGGGTGGTTCTAGTATGCTATAATAAATAAATACATGCATGCTAGAGCCAGCGAGAGGTCGCGGGTTCAAATCCCGCCCGGTCCATAATTAATAATAAAAATTAATTAATGGATATAGATAGATTGTATAGATTTAATTATTTATTTAATTAATTTATTCATCTCTTGCTAATCTTTGCTATATCTGCACTAGCATAAAGTACGTTGAAGAGCTCCTTCACCTGTCTTGCAACGTTCTCATCCTCTACATACACACCAGCATAGAACTTGCTAGGATTATAAGAGTTAACCAACTCCAATCCTACATACTTATCATCTATAACTACAAAGCTGAAAGGTACCTCTACTATCCTTCTATCGAACTTGTCTGGATAGAATGGATCTGTGAACATCTTAAGCCTCTCTAGCTCATGACCATTGCTCTTTAACTGTACTCCTACATATTCAGATAAGTACTTATCTACAAGTGCTTTATCTGCTAATATTCTAATATTTACTCCACGCTTATGCAACTCTATTGCTTTGCTTATTATAACCTCATTGAAGTGCCTAGTTGCATAGTATACATCACTCTTAGCATTGCTCATAGCCTCAGCAAGATCATCTATAAGCTTGTTATAATCCATGTATATCCTAGCCTTCTCCTCCTCAGTCTTTATCTGTAACAGCTTGTATATCTCATCTATATCAAACTTACCACTACTCTTAAGTACATCTATCATAAGTAACTTCTTTGAGTTCTTAACATGCTCAAATAACATCCTTATAGCCTTCTCATATATAACCTTGCCTAGTGTAGTATGAACATACTTACCCTGCCTCTTCTCTATTAATCCAGAGTCAACAAGTTGCTTTAACCTTGTGTAGTACTGCTTCTTTGTTAACCCTAGCCTATCAGCTGCATCCGTCTCTGCCTCTATACCTTCAATACTATGCAGGAATATCTTTAGGGCATCATACTTTGATAGTATTCCCAGTATATTGGAAGTTTCCTTTAGTATGTCATCTTGCATGCCAATGCTTAGCAAAAACACCTTTATAAAGTTAATGTGGGATAACCACATTGGTTGTTATAATTTATAATTCTAATAATACATAATCGACAGTTAAGATAGATTATATATTTATTGTTTATGTTATTATATGGTTAAAACCATTGGTAAGGATATGCCATTCATATTAAGCATAGGAGGCTCAGATAGCAGTAGTATTTCTGGTATTCAGATGGATATAAAGGTAGCCTTGATGCTTAATACATACTGCTTAAGTGTTGTAACAGCTGTAACTGCACAGAATACAAGTAGGGTTGATTATATAAAGCCTATGGATGCTAGCATAGTAAAGGCTCAACTGGGTACACTACTGGATGATTTTACCATAGATGCTATAAAGGTTGGTATGCTCTATACAAAAGAGAATATTAACGTTGTTTCTAATACTCTAGATAATTACATCAGTAGTAACTATAGCAAGCCAATAGTTGCTGACCCTATACTGGTATCAAGCACTGGTACTAGATTGCTTGAGCATGATGCAATGCATGAGTATGTTAAGAGGATAATACCATTGGCAAGTGTAGTAACTCCTAACATCTTGGAGGCTGAGTGGTTATCATCTATGAGCATAAGCGGTATTGAGGATGCTAAGATAGCAGCAGAGAGGATAGCAGATTTAGGTGCAAAGAGCGTTATAATAAAGGGTGGTCATTTAATGCATGGATATGATGCTACAGATGTAATACTCCATGAGGGTAAGATCTATACTATGCATAGTTATAGAGTTCAAGGTATGGATGCTAGAGGTTTAGGCTCAATATACTCTACAGCATTAACTGTTGAACTTGCTAAAGGTAATGATCTCTTAACAGCTGCAAGTGTAGCAAAGAGCATAGCATATAATGCATTGCTTAAGAGCATTAAAGCAGGTAAAGGGATGAATGTACCATTGCTAAGGGAGTATAAATGTGATGATAAGATAATTAAAGAGCTTAGCAGAGCAGTAGATGTACTAATATCTACAGACTCAATAGGTATGCTTATACCAGAATCACAATCTAACCTTGTATTTGCTAAAGAGAATGCTAAATCAAATGATGATGTTGCTGCTGTAGAGGGAAGGATAGTTAGGGTTGGTGATAAAGCATCTATAGCAGGAAGGATAGCTTACTCTGCATCAAGGCATGTTGCTGATGCAGTATTAACAGCAATGCGCTATGATAATAGCATAAGATCTGCAATGAATATAATGTATGATAGCAAGATAATTGAGGCATGTAAGAGGCTTAACATGAGCATCTCAAGTTATGATAGGAGTAAGGAGCCAATAGAGATTAAAGCCAAGGAAGGTATGAGCATAAGATGGGGTATAGATCATGCTATAAGAGCATTTAACTATATGGTGCCAGATATAGTATACCATGAAGGGGACATTGGTAAGGAGCCAATGATAATAGTGTTTGGAAAGGATCCTATGCATGTTGTAACAAAAGTTAAAGCAATACTAGAATTAATAATTAAATGGAAGGGAAGTGATGAGTATAATGAAGGGAGAGGTTAATATTAATGCAAATAGCATGAATACAATAGATACAGCATTAATACTTGCTGGAGGGCTAGGTACAAGGTTACACCCATTAACATTAACATTACCTAAACCAATGCTTCCTATAGCAGATAAACCTGTATTAGAGTATATAATAGAGTGGTTAAAGGGCTATGGTATAAACAACATCATAGTATGTATAAGTTATCTTGGCAATATAATAGAGGGTTACTTTAAAGATGGTAAAGAGTATGGTGTTAACATACTCTATGCTAAAACAAAGAGGCCTTTAGGCACAGCTGGGCAGTTGAAGAGTGCTGAGCACTTGATAAATAATAGTAATAATAGTAATAGTAAAAGGGTAGAAAGGTTTGTATGCCTATATGGAGACTCAATATACAACTTTAACCTTAAGGATATGATAGATAAGCATCTTAGTACTAAAGCATTAGCAACTATTGCATTGATGCCATACAAGATAAGACTAGATTATGGGTTCATAGATGTTGATAAAGATGGTAATGTTATAGCATGGAATGAGAAGCCAGAGGTTAAAGGCTTGATAAATATAGGATGCTACATAATGGATAAAGAATTCCTAGAGTTGATACCTAAGGATACTGTTGTTGCTATGAACACAGTATTTATAGATGCAATTAAGAAGGGTAAAAAAGTAAATGCATACATTACTAGTGAGGACTCATTCAAGGATATAGGTAACAGAAGAACATATGGTAAGGTTTACAAGGAATATTTAAGGAGGTTAGGGGAGATCTGATTGGTTGATTGGTTATTAATCGTTGATTAATCCCAATCTATTAATTGCTATTGATAATCCTCTCTACATCATCCCTCCTTGCTATTAGTATAGACTCATCATTGCTATAAAGGTCTTTGATCACTGCAACCTCTCTAGCATTCAATACCCTCTCATACAGCCTTTTAGCACTATTATTACTTGCAGTAGTTACAATAACCATTTTTATCCTAGAGCCTCTAGCAGTTATATAATCCCTATTAAGCATCCTTAATGATTCTACTATTAACTTGCTTGCTACTCCTTTGCCTCTATACATCTTACTTACTGCAATCTGCTCCAATTCTATTACTGCCTCTTTTCTAAAGCCTCCATGCTCACTCCATAGTATATAGCCTATTGCCTTGCCATCAGATAATGCAATGTAGTATATTGATATAGGCTTGCTATTGAACTTAAGGGATACCCATTTACTTACTGTATTATAATCTTGCATACCTTTAAAGCTCTCAAGGTATATATCTACTATAGATGGTATATCATTATAGAGCATCTCTCTAACTATTACATTTGAACTTACGTTAATCATGATATTCCTAATAATCAATCATTCATTTTATTATATCATCTGTATGAAACTTTATTACATGCTTCTTCAACTCTTCATCGTTAGCAAACTCTATATTGCATCTTGAGCATAGGTAGATCATATTATCCTTATTACTAGAGGGTGTTGTTATACTCCTTGCACTATACTCATTAATGCCTTTGTATTCTTTACTCTCAGCAAATATACTCCCCTTACCCCTCTTTACTGTTAGTATACCCCCAGCTATGGCAAGTATTATCCCAGGTAGCATGCCTATGTTAATAAATCCTATACCTAGTATACTTACTATACTTATTACTATAACCATAGCACCAAACCTTCTTGTATCTTCATACCTCTCAATTAGTATGGAGAGTAGTATAAGTAAGGCACCTGTAGAGACCCCTGCTATACCAGCCCTTATCAATAGAAAACTGAACCTCTCATCACCTATAGTACTCCTAATACCCTCAAGCATCTCATCCTTTGGTAACCCTATGGACAAGCCTGCAAAGAATGTTAACCCTTGTGCTATTATTATAAGCCCTGCCAAGAATACAAGTATGAACTCAGGCTTCCTCTTCCTAACAGTTATATTCATACTACTAGTTATAACTTTAAGCTATATAATAATTAATATAGTTATTATTTAGCGACCGAGATCATCACTACTGCTCTTAAACTTCTTAATAGGCTTTATAGTGTATAAATGTAGACCAAAACCTATCATGGGTATGGCTCCTGCTATGAATGCGTATGGAAGCAACTCAAACTGCATTGATCTGTACTCTTCATTCATCTTAGATACAACGCTGCTAGCATTAAGCATACCTGCTATAAGTATTATACCTTGAGCAATGATAAGGATGCTTGGGAGCCTTCTAGCAATCTCCTTCCTTGCAAGCCTCCTTGCAAGAAGATATGTAACCCCTGCCAAACCAAATCCAGGTAACCCAAATAGGAATATCCCTATTAACATTATCTGGAATGGATAGGCAAATGTTCTACCTACAGCCATAGGTAAGGTAAGAACGGTATAGAATGCATTAGTGTATATGATGAACATAACATGCAATGCTAATGCTGCTATACCCATCCAAGTATCATACTTACCAGGTATACGCATATATCTTACTTAAACCATAGTTTAATAAATGATTAACTCTTATCTTACCACTACTACTACTGCTATTATAGCAATCTTATTGTTGCTACCAACCTTTAATAATAGTATTGGTATCAAGGATGATTCTATTGCATTTAATGTATTTACAGACCCCTCAGTGGTTTATGTAGGAGATACATTCATTATAGGTATGGTAGTAAGTAATCGTTCAGATAGTGCAATACAGTTCAATGGACTATGCTACTCACCTTTAAATGTAATCATTGAGAATACTAACATAGTTAAAGAAGCATATCTACCAAAGTGCCTAGCATTTGAGACAAAGATCCTAGAACCTAATGCTACAGCTATAGTATACTCTGATCCAGGTATAAGGTACATAGCAGTTAATCCTGGATATACTAAATTAAGCATAACATTTGAGTACTCGCCTTCATGTGCTGAGGAGTGCAAGAATTACAAGCATATAGAGTATACTGTAAATGTACTCCCAACTAATAAAGGCTCAATTAGGGCTAAGCTTAACATAGGCGATACTCTTATGCTAGATGATACTACATTAAAGGTAATAGATATAGAAGATAGTAGATGTGCTCTTGATGTAGTATGCATATGGGAAGGTAGAGCAGTAGCAAGGCTAAGCCTTAATGATAGTTCAGAGTATGAGCTCTCTATCAATGATAGCATAATATTCAAGGATTATCATGTAAGACTACTTAGCATAGAGCCTTATCCTATAGTAGGTGAGGGTAAGAAAGGTAAGCAAGCATTGCTAGAGGTTAGTAATGCTACCTACTCCTTAAAGACCAATGCAAAGATTGTAGGCGATAAGCTAGTTATGCTAGTATACAATAACTTGAATAAAGATATCAACAGTATGGATCTTATGATAGTAGGTAAGAGTATCAAAGATATAAAAGCTAAAGGAGGATCATATACTAAGCATGGAACATTACACTTCTCAGATCCTATAAGACCTAATCATACAATTGCTATAACCATTTACACTGAAGGTGAAGTATTCTCCATGCAAGGAAGGGATCACTGCTGCATATATAATGAGCCAATAAGCATTATACTCAAGGCTAAAGCAGATACAGGTATAGATGTAGGAAGGGGACTTGCTACACCTGTAAGTTACTCCATCTTAAGCAAGTGACTTTATGATATTTTTAATTCTAAATATTTTTACTTGTGTAAATTACTAATTATTACTTTTATCATATCACACCTACAATCCTAGCAAACTCCATTCGCATAGCATGGCTTAGCCTCTCTGCAGCCTTCTCTGGTGCCAAGGTTGAACTTATGCCATAGCCATACTCTAATGCACTACTCTCCTTTACTTGAGGATAAACCTCGATATGCCAATGCAGTTGTCTTCTACTCTTCTCTGGTGATGTACGGAAGACTAGACCAAATCTTACAGATCCTAGGGCAGAGTGTAATCCAGCAAGTGTTACTTTAAGCATTAATGCTAGATCATCTATCTCTTTCTGTGTTAACCTTGTTAGTTGCGTATGCTTCCTTGGCACTATCCAGAACTCATAAGAGTGAGTTGGTGCCCATGGACAGAATGATACAAAGTTATCAGTAACTACCAGCTGTCTATCGCTCCTAGCCTCTATATTAACTATATTGCAGAATGGGCACGAACCCTTATCGTTAAAATAATCGCTTGCTGCATCAATCTCTTTCTCTATTGATGGTGGATTAGAGGTAAAGGTTAATAGATTTAAGTGTGGATGCCAATCACTCCTTGCATTGTAATCCATGTATATGGCAACATATCCTACACCCTTCTGAGCATACAACCATTTAACCCTATCCTGTAGTACAGTTAATACATTTGCCCACTGCTCCATGCTTATAGATGATGGTTTACAGTGCTCCCTAGTAGCAACAAGTATATAGTGGTATCCATATGCAGGCTCGCTATAGAATGACTTGCTAGTATAAGGTTCATTGCTTGATATACTGCATAAAGGCTTATTGCTCTCAACGACCCTAACACACCAATCACCTATATAACTATCCTCACTATCAGCCAACCTCTGCATCATGCCTTCCCTTTGAACCAATGCAAGTACAGCGGGCTTGGTTAAATGCTCATTACCTGGGCAGTATATGCATTTAGATATACTCTCACCATCTTGATTACTGTTGCCATCATTAAAGTCTATCTCATAATTATTAACTATCACAAACTCATTAGATATATACTTCTTTCTAATCTGAGCCATACCTATCTATTACTAGACTAATAGATAACTTTTATCTAAATCTTCCCTTCAACAACTATTAACAAATAGTAATACAATTATAAAGCAGATTAAAAGCATAAGGTATGGATAGCAAGGATAGAAGGAGGAGAAAGATCATCTATGTACTACTGGATGGCATAGGGGATCTACCACATCCTGATCTTAACTACCTTACACCTTTAGAGGCAGCATACACACCAAACCTTGATAGATTAGCAAGGTTAGGCAAGATGGGCATGGTTTACACTGTAAGCAAGGATATTGCTCCAGAGTCTGATATAGCAGTGTTCAGCATGCTAGGCTATAGGTTCAGTGAGCATGAGTACGTTGGTAGAGGAATCATAGAGGCTATAGGTGCAGGTATAGATGTTAAGGATGGTGATCTTGCATTAAGGGGTAACTTTGCTACCATAGACTCTAAAGGATACATAATAGATAGAAGGGTTGGTAGAAGTCTAAGTGATGCTGAGGCTAAGGAGTTGGTCAAGGCTATAAATGATAACGTTAAACTTAGTGATGCTACATTTGATCTTGTTCATACAAAAGGGCATAGGGTAGTACTACGTATAAGATCTAATGAGAGGCTATCTGCAGATATAAGTAATACAGATCCAGCATATGAGAGGGTTAAGGGTATGGGTGTAGCAAAGGGCGATGGTAATAAGTTAAGATTGGTAGAGTGTAAAGCATTAAGTAAAGATCATGCTGCATTGAGGGCATCTATGCTTGTCAATGAGTTCACTAGCATGGCTATTAATGTGCTTAAAGATCATGATGTTAATGCTAGGAGGAGGAGTATGGGTATGCTTGAGGCTAACTGCATACTTCTAAGGGATGCAGGAGATAGATTGCCTGATGTTAATGCTCTACAATCTATTTATGGGTTAAGGTTTGCATGTATAGTTGATATGCCTGTAGAGCAAGGTATAGCAAAGGTTACAGGGATGCATGCTTTTAATGCTGGTAACATGCATGATTACGAGATCAAGGCTAATACTGCTTTAAAGGCATTGGAGCATTACGATTGTGTATATGTACATCTAAAGGGTCCAGATGAGTTTGGTCATGATGGAGATGCTAGAGGGAAGAAGAGGAGTGTAGAGGATATAGATAGAAGGTTCTTCTCAATAATAAATGATGCTATAGGCAAGGATGTATGTATAGTAGTTACTGGAGATCATTCAACCCCATGTATAAAGAAGGCTCATACATCTGACCCAGTACCATTGCTTATAGCATGTAATGGTATAAAGGATGATAGACTTGCTAGATTCACAGAACATAACGCAAGGAAGGGTAGCATAGGGTATATAATGGGGTATGAGGTGCTTAACACTGCCATAAAGATCATATCATAGCTTGATAAATAAATAATAGATAAATATTATATGGAGAATCTTATTATCCTATTTGAGTTAAGCATTGTATTAACATGATCTATAACCTTTACAATATCTATACCATCAATGGTCTTTACACTCTTACCCTCAAACTTAATCGATGCTCTCCTTAGTATAGATAATGCTATATTATACTCTGCCCTCTGAGCATGTACAAATGCTGCACATACAAGTATTAAGCCTTGTAGTATATCCTTCTCTTCACCCTTGCTCTTCTTCCATAAGCCCTCAAGCATCTCATGGGCTTCCCAGTACCTCTCACCATTGAATAACTCTTTAGCATGCTTTAACCTCTCCTTATCACTAATATCCCTCTCTATTATCTCATTATAGCCTATGACCTTGCCTATGCTTGAATCTAAGATGCCTAATGCATCACTATGCTCTATTGGCTTATCCATGATTACATCAAACTCTACATGCTTACTTGCAACTCTAGCATCCATAACATCATTAAATACACCTAACTCTGATACCCTGCTAAGCAAGACCCTTGCATCTTCAGCAGTGTAACCGTTGTTTGCTAACCTAACCATGTACCTTCTCTTCATAATAGTATTATTAGTAACCTAAGGTTTATTAAGAGTTAGTATATGCAACTAATAGAGTGAGTGATATAGTGCTAATAGAGGAGAAGAGTAATCCATTGCTAAATAGGATAGAGGTTAAGTGTATAATAAAAGGAATGAACGGTATGCTTAAGAGGGCAGATGCTGCAAAGATGGTAGCTGAGAGGTTAAACTATGGTAACAAGTTTGTAATCCCAATATCACTCAAGGGAGAGAGTGGTAAGAGGGATATCAAAGGTGTATTTTATATATACGATGATGGGAGTACTGCTAGAGCACAGTTGCCAAGGTATGTAATAGCAAGGTTAACTGGAGAGAAGGTTGAGAAGAAGGGTAAGGTTAAGAAGGAGGAAGAGGGTAAAGCAGGTAAGAAGCAGTAGTAGTAATAAAATAATGGGGTGATACTATGGGTAGAGGTAGTAATGTACAGGTATGGAAGTTCTATAGCATAGAGGATGGGAGATTAAAGAAGAATAGGAGGGAGTGTCCTAGATGTGGTAGAGGTGTATTCATGGCAGATCATAATGATAGGGTTACATGTGGCAAATGCGGTTATACAGAGTTTAAGCGTAAAGAAGCAAGTCAGAAGGCAGCAAGTGGTAAGAAGTAAGAATAAGTTAGATAATTATGATAACCCTAAGCAAGGGATATAAAGGATCATATTACTTTAAGTAGTTCCTCTCTAACAACCTTTATCATGCCTAGAGTTATGGCAGGATAAAAGGGTAAGCAGTATTTTATATCTGCTGCATAATTTAATACCTCTTTATAATTACTATTATGCTCTCTATATCCATCAACGAATTCTCTTATTACAATCCTTGCATTATCATAGTTCCTTGTGAAGAGTAAGGAATAGTATAAGAAGCATGCTACATCCCATGATGCATCATGTATGCCCTTAAGTGTTGTAAACTGTTCAAAGTCAGTTAAGCATAGACCATTGCTCTTGCTAATCAACACATTACTTGGCTTGGTATCCCTTAACACGAATTTATTTACATGAACCAAGGCAAGTGTAGAGCCATAACTGTGTACATACTTAAGTGTATCATGCATTGTAGCATTGCTATTGCTGTAATCCTTACCACTCATTAATTCATCTATCATCTTACTTAATGGTACCCCATCAACATACTTGAATACCATAACCCTATTCTTGAATGATATGCCTAGTATTGGTGGTGTTCTTATACTGCTATCAAGCTCTCTAACCCTTCTAGTGCCAATGTACTCATTCCTCATCCTAGTGTATGGGGATACATCGTAACTTAATCCTATACCTAGTAGCCAGAGGTTCAATGCTATCCATTTGGCTATCTTAATATCTGTATAGCGTTTTATAACCACCTTCTCAACTCTACCATCATTGCTATTAATACTGAATAGCATGGTAGTAGCATGTTTATCCCCCATACTAGTTAGTGTGTAAGTATAATTACCATTGAATCCTAGGCTCTCTGCTATCCTTGCTATATAATCACTGCTATCAATAACTATACCCTCACTTACCTTAAGTAATGAGGATGGATGCTCAAGCATTAATGGTATAGCCATGTTCTTTATCTCCTTCCTCCTCTTAAGCTTTGATCTAGCCTCAGAACTAAAGAAGTTAAGTGTCTTTCTACCAGCATATGTATGCACTATCCATGCAAATGCTCCTCTAAGGAATTCATTATGCACAAATGTATCATTTAACCTTGGGGGCTTCAATACCCTTGCATAAAGATTATCATTATGCATTACTAACTCAATTATACCCTCCTCCTCTAACTCCTTTAGAGCATCTATGAAACCCCTCTTGCTTAATGCTATGTTCCTTGCTGCATTGCTACCAGTGTATGTCTTTATATAACTGTAAACTGCATGAGGGTATATCTTTGCCCTCTTCTTAAGTTTTGAGAATAGGAAGTACTCAAGGGGTATAAGAAGTTCTCCTGTTAATGCTAAAGGATTGATACGTATTAGTTCATCCAACTCCTCAAGTATAACCCTCCTCTTATATATCACCTCAGCCTTATTAAGGTAATCCACATTGTACAATGGCTCATATGGATTAAGTAATCTGCCTATTACAAACTCACCAAGCATTGCCCTCTCAGCATCTTTAAGTAGTGCGTTAGCATCAACTATAAGTATGGATGCATCCATTCTATTATCACCATGCATATAAACATACTTGATAAGATCCTTGTACTCCTCTAGCACTAGCAAGATATCGTAATCACTATCAGCCCTAGCATAGCCAGATATCTTTGAGCCATAAGCACAGCAAGAGAGTATACTGCTTGAGTGCTTACTTGCTAGAGTATTAACTATATTTAATAGTTCTTGCCTCTCATCTATGCTAAGGATGTTAACCTTAGTTATCTCTTGCTCATGTACTCCTACCTCACCTTCCCCTTTCCCTTCCCCTCCCCTTGCTCCTTCCACTCCTCTTACCATCCTTAACATGATTAGTGTTAATAAGTTCATATATCTTGCTCCTCAATGCATCATCTATCTGCATCTTAGCTATAGCCTCCATTGGGATCCTTGCTATGTTATCCTCAATACCTATCCTTCTGCTAGGTAAGCCCTTCTCTATCCACTCCTTGATGCACTTGCTCTCTAACCTAGGATCGTTAAATCCATCGTTGAACCTCTTTGCTATAAGTGTAAGCAGTGATCTATCCTTGCCTAATACATGCTTTGCATCAAACAATCTACCCATATCTGCATATATATCCTCAAATATAGTACTTGATATCTCATCAGATACTACATTCATATTAATGAATCTTGTAATGAGTTCTAGGTAGTGTAGAAACTCATGTGCTAGAACAGCATGTATTGTACCTTTTAAAGCATAGGCAACAAGTGGTGCACTTAATTGTACTACTATCCTTATATCATCGTTCTCTACAACAGGTATAGTTCTAGCAAAGATCAACCCAAAGCCTAAGCCATAGCCATTACCTTCAACTACTGTTATACTAGGCTCAACGTAGTGTAAAGGATATTTAATACCAGATGCTCTCTCAACTCTATCTATACCTTCCTTCACATACCTGTATCTATCAACTATCCTATTGTAAACTCTCTCTGGTAATCTATCCTTTGCATACTCAACTACTGCTAATGGGTTCATGCCATGAGTTCCATCTCTCATATTATAAATAGCAGGGTAAGAGGTTCTTAACTTAGTATGGAGTTCTCTGCTACCTCTAGGAATAAGGATTAAATTAGATTGTATTATGCATAAATGCATGTTCCAGTACTTCACACCAAAGCAGGCAAATAAGATCCTTGATGAGGTTAAGATGAGGTTTAACAATATAGTATCTTTAAGGGATAAGGTTCTTGAACTACAGGAAGAGTTGCAGAGTATAGTTGAGCATGATGCATCTTTAAGAGCATATGTACTTAAGAAGCAGGAGTTGAACTCTGCCTTAGCAGATCTATACAAGGCAATAGAAGAGTTGGAGTCATTAGGAGTTGTAATCAAGAGTATAGATGAAGGATTGGTTGATTTCCCTGCAAAGAGGTTCGATGAGGATGTATGGTTATGCTGGAAGGTTGGTGAGGATGAGGTTAAGTTCTGGCATGGTAAGGATGAAGGCTTCATGGGTAGGAAGCCATTGCCAGTTAGTGATGAGACGCTTGTATAGTTTATTTTATCTTAAGTATTAATTATGTTATGAATATTAAACCATGGCTTAAGGCAGTAAGGGTTAGATTCCTGCTAGCATCAATAATATCTGTTAGCATAGGATTAGCAGTAGCACTATGGAAGGGTTATGCTATTGATATAGCATATGCACTACTAACATATGCTGGGGTTATAGCACTGCATGCTAGCGTAGACCTCTTGAATGACTACTGGGATTATAGGCTTGGAATAGACAAGGCTACAAGGCGTACACCATTCTCAGGGGGTACAGGTGTACTTCCTGAGAATATACTTAAGCCAGAGAGCGTATACAAGGCAGGGTTAATAATGCTTGTTATAGGTGCAATAATAGGCCTGTACTTTGTAGCAGTAAGAGGCTTTATGATAGCAGTAATACTAGCATTTGCTGTAGTATCAGTATATTTATACTCAACCAATATAGTTAGGGTAGGGTTAGGTGAGCTCTTTGTAGCAGTAAAGGGTGCTATGATAGTTCTAGGCACATACTATGTGCAGACAGCAGAGGTAAGCATTGAGCCTCTTTATGTTGGTGTTATAGCAGGGGTACTATCATCAACAGTGCTATTCATGAACTCATTCCCAGACTACAATGCTGATAAGGCAAGTGGTAGGAGAACTCTTGTTATAGCATTAGGATTAGAGAGGGCATCAAGGGTATTCATAGCATTCCCTATATTAGCATACATACTTATCATAGTTGGTGTACTAAGTAGTATTATGCCAATTTACATACTATTATCCTTTGTGGCATTACCATATGCATTACATGCCTACAGAACACTGCTAAAGGAGTACAATAATAGTGATGTAGAGAGGTTGATACCAAGTATGAGCAGTACTGTTATATTCTCAAGGGTTACAGGTATTATTATAGCATTAGGTTTTCTTGTAGCAACTATCTTTAGATAACTAAGTATAAATAAAAATTACCTTTAGCATACTCTAATGATCCAAGGCTATGCTACTAGAGATGGTACTCTAAGGTTTAGGGTAAGGCATGAGGGTAAGAGTACTGCAGTTGGGCACTTTAAAGAGTTCCAAGGGTTATCATTAACTAGCATAGGTATGGGTACATATCTAGGCAATGCAGATGCTACTACAGATAGGTTAGTTGTTAATGCTATAAAGAGATCTGTAGCAAGTGGGGCAGTTAATGTTATAGATACAGCAATAAACTACAGATTCCAGAAGGCAGAGAGATCTGTAGCAAGAGCAGTTAGAGAGTTAATAGAGGAGAAGATTATAAGTAGGGATGAGATATTCATAAGTACAAAGAATGGATACTTAACCCATGATGCTGATCTTGCTACTGATTTCTGGGAGTACATACATGAGCATCTTATAAAGAAGGGTGTTATAACTGCCAATGATATCTCATCTGATTATAATTGCATGAAGGTATCATACTTGGAGGATCAGCTTAATAGAAGTATAAAGAATCTAGGCTTAGAGTGCATAGATCTTATGTATCTACATAATGTTGTTGAGAGCAACGTTCATGATATTGGTAAAGATGAAGTAATGAGGATGCTTAAAGAAGCATTTGAGTTCTATGAGCAGAAGAGGAGTGAGGGTGTTATAAGGTATTATGGAATGGCTACATGGACATGCTTCAGGGTTATGTCTAATAGCATAGAGCATGTTAACCTTAAGGATCTGATAGATATGGCTAAAGAGGCATCAGCAAGGCATAAGAACAATGAGCATGGATTCAGGTTTATACAGCTCCCATTCAACCTAATCATGCATGAGGCTGCAACATTAAGGAATCAGAGTATAAACAGTAGTATGTGTACTGTATTTGAGGCATCAAGTATCCTTGCTATTAATGTATTTACAAGTGTACCCCTTATGCAGAGTAGACTACTTAAATCTAGCATGATACCTGCAATAGATGGTATAGAGTCTAAGGCATTAAGATGTTTACAGTTTGCAAGATCATCTCCAGCAATACCATTGGTTGGGCATAAGACTCCAGAGCATGTTGAGGAGAATATAAGGATAGCAAAGATAAGGCCATTAAGTACTGATGAGTTTAATAATATATTAGCAGGGTTGTTAAGAGCAAGTTAAGATTTATATCACATGTAACCTTATCTATAGTATGAAAGGGATAGTAACACTAACCCTTCTACTAGTAGTTATCTTATCGTTAAGTAACTATTCATATGCCCACCAACTATTCAACTCTAACGAGTATAGGATAGCTGGTTATATTATACAGATAGCAACTCAGCCAGAGATTCCTGCAGTGGATACAGTAGCAAAGATACTGATTAGAGTTGCTGATAGCAATGGTAAAGATATGAGGGATGTTAACGTTGGAGTAAAACTGTACAAGAACGATGTATTATACTATACTCATCCTATAACACTACTTAAGGATGGTCACCTTGAGATTGATTACATATTCAAGGAACCTGGGATATATATTGTTGAGGTTAGTCTTTATGAGCATGATGGTAATGTTATAACAGCAAATTTCAACATAGGTATAGTTAAAGAGTTTGCTTACATATTCGGATCTATGATCATATTAGGTGTTACCATGCCAGCTGTTATAGTTGCAGGTATAATTTTATATAAAAGAAGGATAAGAGCAGCAAGCAGATAAGATACTCCTAATAAATTAATTAAATCAAGAATAAAAGATATAATCTATAAATGATTCATACCTTTCTCTCTGTCTCTTGCTTAATAATATTGTATATCCTATTAGCGTACACTGCTGTTAATAGGGTATTAGCAAAGAGCAGCACGCCTACTGCAAGGTGTATAGATACAAGGAGTGGAAATAGCATAGAGTTTATCACTATAACCCCTAATACTATCTGAGTAATAACAAATACTGATGCTAATGTTGAGGTTAACCTTATCATTGTACCCTTAGCATCTGTCTTCCATGCTAGTATACACGTGGTTATAACTGATACACCAGCTATCAAGGCAAAGAGCCTATGCACCCACTCAACAATTATCTCCTCGCTTGGAATAAAACTACCTCTGCATGTAGGCCAATCTAAGCATGATAATCCTAATCCAGCAGCACTAACATAACTGCCTAGAACCATTACACCATAGACACAGAATAAAGCAAAAAATGAGGTGTAGCGTAGATATATCATCCTTTGCTTCATATCCATCTATCTATTCATTCATCAATACATGCATCTATTAATATCTTATCATCATTCTATTCCACTATGAACTTACCTTTCATTCCTAGATCTGCATGACCTGCAACTAGGCATATGTAATAGTACTCGCCAGGCTTATCTGCTATGAATGTAGTAGTACCCTCTTGCTTTGATAGTAAGAACTGTGTTGATGATCCTATGTTTGCATTAGTAAATGCTATGCTGTTAACATCATTTGGATCTGTTACTATACCAAATGAATGGGGCATATTACCATTGTTCTTTATCTTTATGGTTACAGTATCACCTGCCTTAACCCTTATATCTTTATTTATCTCACCATTAACTGTGAAGTATAGTTTTACAGGGCTCTCCTCCTCAAATGTTATGTTGAACTCTACCTTGTTACCTGTAGAACCAACTACTGGTGTTGATGTTGAACCAGCACCACTGCTACCAGTAGATCTCTCTTTGACTATGAACTTACCCTTCATTCCTAGATCTGCATGACCTGCAACTAGGCATATGTAATAGTACTCGCCAGGCTTATCTGCTATGAATGTAGTAGTACCCTCTTGCTTTGATAGTAAGAACTGTGTTGATGATCCTATGTTTGCATTAGTAAATGCTATGCTGTTAACATCATTTGGATCTGTTACTATACCAAATGAATGGGGCATATTGCCCTCATTTTTTATGTTTATGGTTATCTTATCCCCTACATTAACTATGATATCTGCATTCTCCTGCCCATCAACTGTAAAGTATAGGTCAGTTGGTGTCCTCTCATGGAATACAAGATTAAATGTTCTACTCTCCCCTACTGCAGGTGTAGCAGGGGTTGGTGTAGTAGGAGCAGTAGAGGTGCCAGCCTTTGCTACTTGGTTCATTGGAGGGTATTTGCTCCATACATCATTAAATGCTATATGTATAGCAGCAGCAACAGCCATAACTACTAGTATTATTGCTATACCCTTGCCTAATCTACTTGCTGTAGTCCTAATGATGGGGCTCTCTTCTTCTATAGTCATAGTATATCTCACCTATACCAAATGGATCCTTCATATCTGCTGGCTTACCCTTTACAGAGTCCCTTATAAGCAATGCTATAAACACTGCCATGCCTATGCCTAGTATGTATGCTCCTATACTTGCTATCTGGTTCAGTGTTATTATAGTTGGGTCTGGTACATAGTCCCATACCCTTCTAGGCATTCCATACAAGCCTACTATGTGCATTGCAGTAAAGACTATTATTGTACCTATGAATGCAAACCAGAAGTGTACATTAGCAAGCCTCTCGCTATACATTCTACCAGTTATTAGTGGGAACATGTAGTATAGGAAGCCCATGAATATGAATGATACTGTTCCCATTAGCATCATATGGAAGTGCCCAACTACCCAGTATGTATCATGGGTTATGAAGTCCAATGGTAGAGTAGTATTTACCACTCCCCCTGCTCCAGATGTGAAGAACAGCATTATTCCTCCTACAACAAACTTCATTGGTGCAGCAAACTTTATCCTACCTCCCCACATTGTAGCCATCCAGTTGAATACATGCATTGCACTCATAGGCACTGCTGCCAGTGTTCCTATCATGAATACTGTCTTCTCTGTGAATGATAGCCCAGTAGCAAGCATGTGGTGAGCCCATGATGCAAATCCTATTATTGAGAGCAGTATGAATGCTATAACTGCAGAGCCATAACTGAATATAGGCTTCCTTGAGAACTTTGGTATCAACTCATAAGCCATACCAACAGCAGGTATTAGGAATATGTACACCTCTGGATGGAATGTGAACCAGAATAGGTGCTGGTATGCTATAGGATCTCCTCCCATCTCTGGGTTAAAGAACCCAGATACCCCTAGCCTATCTGTGTAAAGCATTATTAATGCTGCTGTGAATGTTGGTAGTGCTGCTAGGGTCATTAACGATGTTACTAATATGCTCCATACAAATGGTGATACCCTCATAAGAGGCAGGTCTGGATGCTTGCACTTAAGTATTGTAACTATGAAGTTTATTGCACCAAGTATTGAGGATAAGCCTGCTATCTTTAGACCAAATATCCACATATCTGCTGCTGGTCCTGGTGCCCTAATCGTTGAGTATGGAGGGTATGCCATCCATGTAGTATCACTCCAACCTAGCCATATCAGTGCTGCTGCAGGGACTGTCATCCAGTATGCTACAGCATTAAGCCTTGGATAAGCCATATCCTTGTACTTAACAAGTATAGGTACTAGATAGTTACCTACACCAGAGATGAATGGTAAGATCCATAGAAATAGCATGGTTGTACCATGTACAGTAAATATCTTATTGTATAGAGTAGGATCGCTTATTATTGTAGCTCCTGGGAATAAGAGCTCTGTCCTTATGGTAAGTGCTAAGGCTCCTCCAAGCATTAAGAATACTATTGATGTTATTATATACAGTAATGCAACATCTGTATGGTGGGTTGAGAATAGTATCTGCCAGATCGGTCTTGGTTTTGCTATCTCTATAACCATATTGCTCACCCCTCATCTATGCTGTAACTATAAGCTTTGCCCTCATGTTATAATGCAGTAGCCCACAGTACTCTCTACACTGTATTAGATACTCACCAGAAGCATCCTCTGGTATCTTAACCCATATAGTGTTTATCCTCCCTGGGACAGCATCTATCATCACTGCAAACTCTGGTATGTTAAATGCATGTATAACATCCTTGCCAGTAACCTCAAACTTGTATATACGCCCAGCCTTTAAGGTTAGTTGCCCAACCTCTCTAGTGCCATCCTGATGCTCAAATGTCCAGAACCACTGCTGTCCAAAGACCTTAATCGTCTCATGGTTCTTTGGGACTTCATGTAGCAACTTCTCACCATACCATGCCTCTGCACCTACCCATATTAGTATGCTAATTACTACTGCAACATATATCCATTCATATATAACATGGCTACCCATTCATATCACCTCTCATCACTAACTAACCTGCTCTTAACCTTCTTCTCCCTGAACTTAAATATTATGTATACTAGTGTACCTTGAACTACAGCACCAACTATGAATGCAGCAGTCATCATCTTATAGAATAACCCCCATGCTAAAGCACTCCTATCAACTACCTGCTGCTCTTGCTCTGCATAAACATTGCTTGCTAACATTGCTATAGCTATAACAGTACTTATAACAGTAACAACAGTTATATTCTTCATTGAGCCTATTGCCTTTTAATTAAAATATAAATCTAACTGTAATCTATACAAATAGCATAAGATAAGATCTTTATACTAGGTTTTATGCAAGGGGTAAGACTTTAAATTTAATACTTGAGCATTCTACTCTTCTGGCTTGTATCTATTAATGCTTACAACATTATATGCTAGCAACTGATAACCACTTGAATGGCTTAATATAGTTAATGATGCTGTCTTTATCTTCATGTTAAGCAGTACCTCAGCATTAACCCCAAGCATCTCTGCTATAACAGCCTTTATAGGGTCTAAGTGTGTTATAAGTAATGTATTCTTGTTTGCATGCTTGCTTGCTACATGATCAAGCATAGATAGCATCCTTCTTCTTATTGAGTTAAAACTCTCTAGCTCATACTCACTAACATCATAGCCAGAGTAGAATCTTAGCAGGAGATCTTTGTACTTGCTTACTACATCAAAGTAGTTCATACCAGTTAGTTTACCCATATCTGTCTCAGTTAACCTATCATCTATAGTATAAGGTAACCCTAGCTTACTGCTAACAATCTCTGCTGTCTCAACTGCCCTTGCTATGGGGCTTGAGTATATTGCATCTATGCATAGAGCCTTAAGCATCTCACATGCTTCAGTAACGTGCAACTTACCCCTCTCTGTTAGATGGTAGACCAACCTTCTACCAGTAAGTATATGCTTTACATTGTTAAGTGCCTCACCATGCCTCATGAGTACTATAAGGCTCAAGATGTATAGCATAAGATAAAGGTTAATATAAATTGGTTGCTTAACTGCAGTGCATGAAGATAGGCATTATAGGCGGTACAGGAGGCATGGGGGAAGGGTTAGCACTAAGGTGGTGTGTAAACCATGATATAGTAATAGGCTCTAGAGATGCAAGTAAGGCATATAGTGCTGCAGAGGAGTATAGGAAGAAGGCTATAACATACTATAATAATATTAATGGTAGTATAAACGGTGATGAGAACTCTAAACTTGTTGGTTACTGTGATGTTATAGTATTATGCATACCTTATGAGAATAGCATATCTACTGTAGCAGGTATAGCAGATAACTTGAGGGATGGTAGCATAGTATTATGCCCTATAGTACCAATGAGCAAGGATAGCAATGGGTTCATATACTTGCCTATGCATGAACATAAAGAATCTGCTGCTGAACAGGTTAACAAGGTATTGAAGGATAAGAATAAGAATGCTAGAGTGGTTGCTGCCTTGCATAATATATCAGATGTTAAGTTAAGGAAGATCAACAATATTATAGATAGTGATGTGCTAATATGCTCTGATGATAAGGATGCTGTTAGTGTAGTAAGTGAACTTGTAAAGGAGATAAAGAACCTTAAGCCTTTATACCTAGGTCCTCTGTCATTATCGTATCAAGTAGAATCTATAACCCCTATGCTATTGAATGTAGCAAAGAATAATGGGATAAAGAACCCTGGGATAAGAATAGTTTAATCCATACTAACTAATAATAATATAAGATATTATTGCCCATTATAGTGAAGAATGATTTAAATCATTAATTGTTTAATTATTCTTAATGATAAGAAAGAATTGGGTTAGCGCTATGGCAGTTCTCTTTGCTGTAGTAGCAACAATAATACTACTAAGTAACATTGCTTTATGGGGTATCGAGTTTGTATTAGATTTTATGATAAATGATCAGTTAACAAATGAGAAGTTTGTGCTTGCAATGTATGGAATATCCATTATATTACTCCTTTACAGTAAGAGAGTTAGTAATGATTGATTAAAGTTATTAAAATAAAAGGTTACCTTCTTACATGCTCGTCTATGAACTCCTCTATCCTATCCATTGCAGTCTCTAGCACATCTATGCTAGGCAAGAATACAAGCCTAAAGTGAGCAGAGCCTAGTCTCCCAAACCCTGAGCCTTGCACTGCTAATACACCCTTACTCCTTAATAGATTAAGGACAAACTCAACATCACTGCTAAAGGTTAACTCCTCACCAATCCTTGGGAATATGTAGAATGCACCATTAGGCTTAACGTAACTTAAGCCTTGCATCTTATCTAAGCGCTTCATAACATAATCCCTCCTTAACCTTAGCTCCTTAACCATCTCATATACATGATCCTGTGGTCCTCTTAATGCCTCTATAGCAGCTATCTGTGCTGGTGTATTAGATGATAGCCTTAACCTAGCAAGTTTGCTTACATTTGCCTTTAGTGTCTCTAACTCCTTGCATGATGAGTTAAAGCAGATGTAACCTAACCTCCATCCTGTCATAAGGTATACCTTTGAGAACCCATTGAGTAATATCAATGGTACATCACTCTTAGCATACTTGCATATACTTGTAAACTCCCCATCAAAGACTATTCTATCGTATATCTCATCACATATCAAGTATATGTTATGCTCAACTGCTATATCAACCAAAGCATTTAACTCCTTAGAATCTAGAACATAGCCTGTAGGGTTGTTAGGGTTTATAACGAATATTGCCCTAGTCCTCTCACTAATCTTGCTCCTTACATCCTCCAAGTCTATGCTCCACTGCTTACTCTCTATGCTAACATACTCTATAGGTTTAACACCTCTTACCCTAGCATAAGACAAGTAAGGTGGATAACAAGGCCCAGGTACAAGAATCTCATCCCCTTCATCTGCTATACTTGATACAAGCATATCTAATGCCTCAGATACCCCATTTGTTACTATAACATCTGTGTAATCTATACTCATACCCTTTGCTGATTCCTTCTCTGCTATTGCCTCTCTTAACTCCTTAACCCCTTCAGACTCAGCATAGTAGTTCTTATCCTCTAGAACAGCCTTTATTAGAGCATCCTTAACATGCTTTGGTGTATTGAACCCATAGAAGACTGGATCACCTATATTCAAATATATTACCTTCTTACCCTTGCTCTCATACTCTCTAGCATATAGTATTACATCTCTTATAGCATACTCAACCCCTTTAACATTCCTTGCTATATGCAATGGCATATGCTTAACTGCATTAAGATAAATAAATCCTTATTTAAATAAACCTATGAGCAATTATGCAGATGCTATAGTTGTTGGTGGTGGCATAGTAGGCTTAAGTATAGCATATAGATTATCAAGTGATGGATACAAGGTTATAATAGTGGATGAGCAAGATGGTAGCAAGAAGGCAAGTTATGCTAATGCTGGCTATATATCCCCCTCATTAGGACCCATATCCCTTACTAGAGGAGGGTTAATAGATTTAATTAAATGGTATCTGTTTAATGGTAAAGTAAAGATAAGTAAAGACATACTTCTTAGCATGAATGGCATATTATGGTTAAAGGAGTTCATTAAGAACAGAGAGGTTAGTATAAGCAATGCCAAGGCTATAAGAGAGATGGCACTTTATGCTATAGAATGGTATAAGAGGTTATCTACACTTATAAACTTCAATTATAAGGTTAATGGGTTACTTGAGGTTTACTCATCAAGTAATGCATTAGAGAGTAGGCTTAAGAATATTACAAGTATATGCAATGAACTTAACATAAGATACGAGATATTAAGTAAGAGTAGGGTCAAGGAGTTAGAGCCTAGGCTTAAGAAGGCAGAATATGCAATATATTATCCAGAGGATGCCATGTTAAATCCAAAGATGCTTACGAGTAATCTTAGAATACTCCTCTCTAGCACTGGTGTAAGGTTCTTAAACAATATTAAACATATAGAGTATAGTAAGGATAAGGATGGAATAATAAGTATAGCATATATTAATGCTGATGGTGCAGATATTAAGAGCGATTACTACATCTTATGCACAGGAGCATATAGGGTACCATTTAAGCATGTAAATCTACCTATAATGCCTGCAAGGGGTTATGCAATAGATATTAGGGTAGATGAGGATAGTAATAATATTCAAAGAGAGATCTTAGAGCATGCTGTACTCCTTGGTGAACATAGGATAGCATTGGCACCATTCAACAGTTACATGCTAAGGGCTAGTGGGTTCTTTGAGTTAACCAGTATAGGTTCCAAGGTTAGAGACTCTAACTTCTCCTTCCTCTACAAGCATGTAAATGAGCATGTTGAGTTAGGCAATAATAGCATAGTAGAGAGATGGATAGGCTATAGACCATGTACACCAGATAACATGCCTATAATATGCAGGTATAATAACTACTCAAATCTTATAGTAGCAGTAGGGCACTGTAGGCTTGGGGTAACACTAGCACCATATACAGCAGAGTTAGTATACTCTATATTAAAAAATAATCATAGTAATGTAATGTAATGTAATGGGCCCGTGGCCCAGCAAGGATAGGGCGGCTGGCTTCGGTACTTGGAGATACCAGCAGGTCGTGGGATCGAAGCCCACCGGGCCCGCTTAAGCATTACCTTTTGCTACATACCTAACCCTCATGTATAAGAGGATTATATTAAATGCAAGTGCAAATATATTAGCAGTTATTATTATAGCATCATTCCTATACATACCATATAATAACCATAGTAGTGCTCCACTGCTGAACAAGAGCATTAAGTATGGAGAGACATCTTCTATCCTCTTGCTCCTATAAGCCCTTATTAACTGTGGTATGAAGCTTGATGTTGTTAGTGTTGCTGCTACTACGCCTATTACTGTATCAAGTATCATTACCTATCATTAAGGGTTTAGTATATGAATTAAAAATTTATTATTATTATCTTGCCTCTCATACCTTCATCTGCATGGTATGTACAATAATACTCAAATATACCCTTCCTATCAAATCTTAGGTACCATGAATCGCCTGCATTAAGAGTTATGCTGTTTATATACTCATCAACACCTATTATACTAACATCTACCCCTTTGCCTATATCATAAATTAAATTATTGAGTTTAACTTTTCATTAACATTAGGATCACTTAACGCTATAGCAAGTGCTGCTGAGGCTCTTTTACTAACAGCATATATACTGATGCCCTTCTGCTTAAGTTGCTCAATCTGTAGGTTACTAACTTTAACTGTAGTGCTATCGTTACTACTTTGGTAACTATTGCTTTATAATATAATTTATTATGGATAAGCAACCAAGTATGGCCTCATCAAGCCTTATACTCTCAACCTTCTGGCAAGGAAAGAAGTTATAAACATTTGATGTAAACTGCTTTATACTCTTATGCTCATCTTTAATTATCTCATGTATATCTCTATATGGGGAGCCAAAGACTAAAAGTATACCACTATATTTATTACTATTATTATAATTACTTGCTATCTCATGCTCATGTAACTTAAGATTCTTGCCATACTTTGATGTTATTATTATAAGCATCTTCCTCTTAATCATTATAGTAAGCAAGGATGATAGACTTCCAGCAGTTACTACATTGTAGCCCCAGTACTCTCTTATCTCATCATACTTTGCAAGTCTGCATGCCAAGTTAGGATATCTAGATGTAAATACTACTGTAACCCTCTTACCTATGTTTACATGCTCATCCTTACTTATATGCAAGGGTATAGGGGTATCAAGACCAACATCAACATAATAGTATAATGAGTTATTACTAGCATTATTATTACTAGCATTATTTACCCTCTTAACAACAACCCCCTGCCTTACATCCCCAATATTAACATCCTCAAGCCTAATGTATGGCTTATGATGAGGAGCCTTCAATGGAGGGAATAGACCAGCATACTTTAACTCTTTAACCTTGGCATATAACCTCTTCCTTAAGTACTGGGGCGTATCCATGTACTCTAGCACTAGTTTAAGCAACCTTCTATCCTTGCTGTAGTCTGAACTTAAGTCCCTGTATATGTATATGCTATTAATACCAAATATAGCAAATATCCTTGCTAACCTAGATGCCTTTATGCTCTTATCCCTTAACGTATCCTCCTCTGCTAGACTAGAGTCTGGTATGGCAACAGCTAGCATACAATTACTACTCTTAAAGATTATTTATAACTAATAGCAAGGTTAATCATGCAATGTGCAGATGATAGCAAGGTTAGGAGCAGGATACTTAAGTTACTTGCACACCATGAAGGCTTACGTAGCAGGTGTATAAACCTTGTAGCCTCTGAGAATATTGTTAGTCACAGTGTTAGAGCATTACTTGCAAGTGATCTTATGCATAGATACTCATTAAGGTTAAGTGATGGAAGTAACTTTTACACAGGCACCAAGCATATAGATAGCATAGTTGAGTATGCTAACTCATTGGCTAAGACTATATTTGATGCAGATTATGCAAATACAGAGCCTATATCTGGTCATGTATGCTCTTTAGCTGTGCTCATGAATCTTACTAAGATCAATGATAGCATTATGGTTTTAAGTAAAGATGATGGTGGTTACCCTGGTTACACAGAAGGTTACTTGCCATCAAGGCTTGGGCTTAATGTTCACTATATACCATTTGATAAGAGTAGCATGAGGATAGATGTTAATGCATGTATAGATAAGATAATTGAAGTAAAGCCTAGGCTTGTTATTATAGGGCAGTCTGTTATAACATTCTACACAGAGCTTAGCATGATAGCAGATGCCTGTAAAGATATCAATGCTATGCTAGTCTATGATGCATCACATACATTAGGCTTAATAGCAGGCAAGGTATTGAAGAATCCATTGCATGATGGTGCACATATACTCATTGCTAGTACTCATAAGAGCCTTCCAGGACCACAGGGTGGTTTAATACTTGCAGATAGGGATGATGGCTATGGGTTTGATGAGTACTTAAGGCTAAGGGTAATAGATAACCCTCACTTCAATAGGATAGCAGCATTAGCATTAGCACTTGAAGAGTTTAGTATCTTTGGAGAGCCTTATGCTAGGCAAGTCGTTAGCAATGCTAAAGCATTAGCAAAGGCTCTTGATGAAGGGGGTTTAGATATACTATGCAAGGATAACGGTTACACTGAGACCCATCAGGTACTCATTAAAGACTTTGCTGGTAAGGATAGGTTTGTTAAGATGCTTGAGCAAGTAAACATAATAGTTGATAGAGGGTTAAGGCTAGGAGTGTGTGAGGTTACAAGGAGGGGTATGAAGGAGAAGGAGATGAGGTATATAGCAGGGCTAATAGCAGAGGTTTACAACTACAGCAATGATAAGAGTATAGAGGATAATAAAATAAATAAATTAAAGGATGAGGTTAGTTCTTTCATCTCACAGTATCAGTCAATACATTACTCACTAGATAATGTTATAGCGGGGCTAAGTATTTAGTGCGCATCATATGTAATAAACAATTATCTTACTGTGGTAGCAATGGTCTACTCCTTGCTATCTCTGCATACTTTGCTATCTCTTCCTCACTTAACCTCCTTATCTTCCTTGTCTTGTTATCTATCACAGCAATCTTGATATGCTTTGTACCAGTCTTATCCTCGCTAACATGGTATATTGCCTGTATTGCCAATACACATGCCTCATCTAATGTCATATCTTCTCTATACACCTTCTCTAACAGATCATTAACCTGATCTGAGCCAGCGCCTATGGCAACTGCATTGTATGCTAGATATGTTCCACTTGGATCTGTTGTAAATATGCTTCCTCCATTCTTATCAACACCACCTATTATAAGTGCAACACCATAAGGTCTAACCCCAGCGTATTGAGTAAACTGCTGTGCTAGATCTGCAATATTCTTTGCTATAGTCTCAACATCAGCAGCCTCATCATATATGAGTCTATTGCTCTGAGCCATTACTCTAGCATGATCAACCTGTACTCTAGCATCTGGTATATACCCTGCTGCTGCAACACCAATATGCTCATCTATCTGGAATATCTTCTGTGTTAGTGTATGCAGTTGTAGCTTCTTTACCCTCTCCTCTGCTGCTAACACTACACCATCCTTACACTTTATGCCTAATGCTAATGTACCTCTCCTTACAGTCTCTATAGCATACTCTACCTGATACAATCTACCATCTGGGGAGAATACAGTTATTGCTCTATCGTAACCTGCTGCTGCTGGTAACACAGTAATTTAGCATAATAAGGAACATTTAAAGTTTCTTATCATGCTATTAAAGAACAATTTATATATCCTAGAATCATTCCTTACTAAAAATGAATATAGATTCTATGCTACCAATAACAGCATGTATAGCATCTTTAGGTACAGCAGGGGCAATGGCTGTCTGGGTAGGTAAGCAGCATACAGGTAGCAAGAGCATGCTAGAGATAAGCAGTGCTGTAAGGACTGGTGCATCAGCATTCCTTAAGCGTGAGTTCATAACTATACTCCCAATAGCAGTAGGGCTAGCAATAGCAATATCATTCACATCTGGAGCATCTAATGGTATAGCATTTGCTATAGGTGCAGCTTTATCTGCAATCGCAGGAGTTATAGCAATGAGGATAACAGTTAAGGCTGCAGTAAGGACTGCACAGGCAACAACCAAAGGCTTAGGTTATACCCTTGTAACAGCATTCAGGGGAGGGGCTACTGTAGGTCTTGCCATACCTGCTATGGCTCTAATAGGTGTAACACTACTCTATCTAGCATTTGGTGAACCTATAGCAATAGCAGGGGTTGGTATAGGTGCTAGTCTAATAGCACTGTTCATAAGGGCTGGTGGAGGTATATTCACAAAGGCAGCAGACCTTGGTGCTGATCTTGTAGGAAAGATAGAGGCTGGTATACCAGAGGATGATCCTAGGAACCCAGCAACAATAGCAGATAATGTAGGTGATAATGTAGGCGATGCTGCTGGCATGGGTTCAGATGTTTATGAGTCATATATAGTAACACTACTTGCTGCCATGCTCCTTGGTGCTTTAATTACTAGCATACAGGAGTTTGATCCTATAAGGCTTGTTATATACCCAATAATAATAGGTGCATCTGGGCTCATAGCATCTGTGATAGGAGCGTTAACTGTAACACCTAGGAAGATAGATGATCCTATGAAACCCCTTAACGTTGCATTCATAGTTAGTGCTGTAATAGCAATAGCATTGAACTTTGTCTTTACTCAACTTGTATTAGGCTCAAGTGTATTGGCATTAGCATTGTTTGCTACAAGTGTTATAGGTGTTATTCTAGTCCCTATAATACAAAGGATAACTGACTACTATACAAACTACAAGTACAAGCCAGTTAAGGAGATTGGAGAGTCTACCAAGTGGGGTTATGCAGCAAATATGCTTGCTGGTATAATAACTGGGCTAAGATCAACGATGCCATTCATGATAGCAATAGTTGTAACACTAGCATTATCCTATGCTGTAATATATACTATAACCAAAGACCCTCTGATGGGTATATATGGTACAGCAATAGCAGCCATGGCTATGCTTAGCCTAGCAGGGATAGTATTGAGCATAGACTCATTTGGTCCAATAAGTGATAATGCTGGAGGTATAGTTGAGATGACTGGCATGGGGGATGAGAATAGGAAGATAACTGATCAGATAGATGCTATAGGTAATACAACAAAGGCTGTAACTAAAGGCTTTGCTATAGCAAGTGCTGGTTTAGCAGCGTTGGCTATGATACAGGCATTCCAGCATGAGGCAGCAAACATATTTGCTAAAACATTTGATTACAGTCTGGCAAACCCAAATGTTATAATAGGATTGCTTGTAGGAGGATTGATACCATTCTTCATATCTAGCCAACTTATAGCAGGTGTTAATAGAGCAGCAATGAGGCTAGTTGATGAGGTAAGGAACCAGTTCAAGAGTAGGCCAGAGATACTTGAGGGTAAGGCTAAGCCAGATTATGCAAAGTGTATAGATATTGCAACTAGTGCAAGTATAAAGCAGTTATTCTCTCCAGCAATAATAACTGTAGCAGCACCAATAGTGCTTGGAGTACTATTAGGGCCTAGTGCTGTTGCAGGTATACTCATGGGTGCTGTTGTTAGTGGTATATTCCTAGCATACCATATGGCTAACAGTGGAGGGGCATGGGATAATGCAAAGAAGTACATAGAACTACTTGGCAAGAAGAGGACCCCAGAGCATGAGGTTGCTGTTGTAGGAGATCTTATAGGTGATCCTTACAAGGATACTGCAGGACCAGCACTCAACACAGTTATAAAGCTCCTTAACACTGTAGCAATAGTATTCGTACCAGTGTTCATAGGGATAGTAGGTATAGCATAATGAATAGCAATGCTGCTATAACTCAAATAATAACCATATCTAATTCTTTAACCTCTTCATTATAGTATATGAATGCTTTAACCTCCCCATCAAGCAATGATAATATCAGCCATGGTACCTGATTTATACTCATATACCTTAGATCCTTGCTGGATGGGTAAGCCTTAGAGTATGGATGGGAATGGAATACCCCTACAACATCCAAGTTAATACTGTTTGCATACTCATACACCCTTACAAGATCCTCTTGGCTTATACTAAAACTTATGCTAGATCTATCTGCATTATCAACCTCCTCAACATGCCTTATTATTACATCATCTCCTTGCATGTTACCAATCAGCAATGCACAAGCCTCAAATGGATATGCCTTCTTAGAGATGTTCTTTAAGATATTCATTATGGAAGAGTTAACTATAACTCTCATACATGCTCAGCATGCAAAGTAATAGTTTAATTTATTTATTTATCCATTCATTAACCTTGCCCTTCCTCTACAACTATCAATTTACCCTTCATATAAACATGTAATATGCAGAAGTAATCATACTCTCCAGCATCTAACTTTGATGTATCTAGAGTGAATGTATCATTTGCATTAAGTAACCCAGAATCAAAGAACTTTGCATAGTTAGGGTCATTAAAGTCTACACCATTAGTTACAGTATGTATTGTATTATCTGCATTCTTCCATACTACCAATGTGCCCTTGCTAACTTTAGCCTCAAGGGGATCGTATGCTAAGTTACCCTGTACGGATGACCCTGCAGGTATAATTATCTCAAACATTGGACCTGCTGGCTGAACCTCTACAGGCTGTTGCCCTTGCTCTTGCTGCTCTTGCTGCTGTTGACTTGCCTGCTCTTCTAACCCTGCTTGTGCAGGCTGCTGTATGTATGAGAATACACTGAAGGCTATGAACCCTGCTATGGAACCGCTTATAAATATGGTTGAGATAGCCTTAACATGCCTGCTACCCTTATGTACAGCGTATGCTATAATAGTTGCTGGTGCAAGTATCAAGAATATAACTCCTATAAGCAATGGTAGAGTTGTTACGTTTGATATACCAGCAAGCAACCCTCCTAATGCTGCAAGTATACCTACTATGAATATCGTTGCTGCCTTAGCCTCGTTACTCCTTGGTAATCCACCTTTAAGTATACCAGCAGCTAGTAGTATCATGCCAAAAAGCATTACTACAGCACTTATAGCATGCATACCTTCCTCAAAGGTCTTTGCTATACCTGAGAGTGAGATAACAACTCCTAAAAGCCCAAGTATAGTTAATCCCAAGCCTGGTACAAGGAACTCCCAGTCTGCCAACTCTATAATTCTACCCAAGATACTTTAAATAATCTTTTCTTTTAATTCTAGCAGTAATCCCAAAATTTAGCTATATGAAAGACATTGGTAAGCATGTGATATTATTAAGATGAAGACTTTAGATATACAGATATGTTCTTGGAAGCCTCGGGCGGGATTCGAACCCGCGACCTAGTGCTTACAAGGCACTCGCTCTAACCAGGCTGAGCTACCGAGGCGTATATGCTATTTATCATGTGCATATAAACTCATACTCAAACCCCTTTATCAAGTTTAAACTTAAAATTATTGATACTACTCTTGCAATGCATGGTAAAGCATATAGTTAACGTGCTTATAGAGAATAAGCCATACATAAGTGATCCTGAAGGGGATACCATACTTAAAGATCTTGTAATAAAAGGAGGCTACACTAATGTTAAATCAATAAGGGTAGCTAAGATGCTTAAGTTAGAGGTTGAGGCTAATGATACTAAGGAGGCTGAAGAGATGGTTAAGAGATTGTGTGATGAGCTTAGGTTATACAATCCAGTATTAAGTGTATGTAAAGTTAGCGTAATGCAGGATAAGTAGAGATGCTAATATCTCACTCTAGCAATATGAAGGTATAATAATGGCTAGAGTATAGCATAAAATGTGCATATAAAGGTAGGCATAGTAGTCTTCCCTGGGAGTAACTGTGATAGGGATGTCTACTATGTCTTTAAGAACATACTAAAGGTTGATACAGAGTTAATATGGCATAAGAGGGATGATCTAAGGGGTTTTGATGCTGTAATACTCCCTGGTGGATTTGCTTATGCAGATAGGCTTAGGGCAGGAGTTATAGCAGCACACAGCCCAGTTATGCAAGAGGTTAAGAGGTTAGCAAAGGATGGATTACCTATACTAGGAATATGCAATGGATTCCAGATACTTGTAGAGTCTGAACTACTCCCAGGTGCATTCATGCGTAATGATACCCTAAGGTTCATATGCAGATGGGTAAGCCTAAGGGTTAATGTAGATAGCAAGAGAAGCCCATTCACTACACTACTTAGCAATGATCAGATACTTAACATACCAATAGCAAACCAAGAGGGCAGATATTATGTAGATGATGATACCCTAAATCTTATGCATAAGAATAGGCAGATAGTTCTAACATATACTAACAATCCTAATGGCTCTTTGCATTCAATAGCATGCATATGCAATGAGCAAGGTAATGTGATGGGTATAATGCCTCATCCAGAGAGGGCATCTGACCCTATGCTTAACCCATTAAACCATGGTAATGATGGCTTACTAATATTCAAGTCTCTTTTAGCATACCTTGGTTGTGATAACCATGCTTAGCAATGAGGAGTTAGAGTATCTGAAGCATAAACTTGGTAGAGAGCCTAACTCATTGGAGTTAAGCATGGTTGAGGCTGAATGGTCTGAGCACTGCTCATACAAGTCATCAAAGCCATATATTAAGGCATTCAATACACAGGGCAGGTATGTGCTTATAGGACCAGGGTACGATGCTGGTGTATTAGCAATAGATGATATGCTAATTACTGTGCATATTGAGAGTCATAACCATCCATCTGCAGTTGAGCCATATGGTGGTGCAGCTACTGGGGTAGGAGGAGTTATAAGGGATATACTTAGCATGGGTAGCAGACCAATAGCACTGCTTAATGGTTTAAGGTTTGGGGATATAGAGAAGGATAGTAATGCAAGATGGTTGTTCAAGCATGTTGTTAGGGGTATAGCAGATTACGGTAACTGCATAGGAGTGCCTACAGTTGCTGGGGAGGTTGAGTTTGATAACTCTTTTGATAACTACTGCTTGGTTGATGTTGCATGCATAGGGCTAATAGATAAGGATAAGTTGGTATTAATGGAAGCAGATGTTAAAGATCTTATAATAATAGCAGGTAACAGCACAGGTAAGGATGGTATACATGGAGCCTCATTTGCATCTAAGGTATTAGATGATGCAGATAGCAACAGATCTGCTGTACAGATACCAGATCCATTCATGGGTAAACTGCTTATAGATGCTACCATGGAGTGTGTTAATGCAAGGTGTGTTAAGGCTATAAAGGATCTAGGGGGAGGAGGTTTGGCATGCTGCTTATCTGAGCTTGCTGATAAACTTGGTAAGGGTATGAGCATAGATCTTGCTAACCTTCACATTAGAGAGCATATGAGCGTAGAGGAGATTATGATATCAGAGTCGCAAGAGAGGATGCTCTATATAGTTGAGCCTAGTAGGTTAAGTACATTTAAAGAGATAATGGATAAGTATGAGATACCATACTCAGTACTAGGCTATGTAACAGATGATGGTTACCTTGATATAAAGTATGATGGCAGAAAGATAGCAAGGATAAAGGCTAGCATAGTAGCAAATGCACCTATAGCAGAGCGTAAGGCAAGGAAGCCAAAGTACTTGGAAGAGATACCTGCAAGGGAGCCTGATGAATATAATGAGGGTAATATAGCAGAATACTTATTATCCTTGCTCTCAGATCCAAGCATAGCAAGCAAGGAATGGGTGTATAGACAGTATGACCATGAGGTAGGTCTAAGGACAGTTATAAAGCCTGGTTACCATGATGCCTCTGTTATAAGGTTAAGTGATAACAAGTTCCTAGCAGTAAAGTTAGATGGTAACTCTAAACACTGCTATCTAGACCCTTACAATGGTGCAATGGGATGCTTTGCTGAAGCATGTAGGAATGTTATAGCAGTAGGTGCAGAACCTATAGCAATGGTTGATCATCTACAGTTTGGTAGCCCAGAGGATGAGCATGTATTCTATACATTTGTAGAGTCTGTTAAGGGTTTAGCAGATTACGGTAGATACATGCAGATACCATGCGTAGGTGGCAAGGTAAGCTTTTACAATGAGACTAAGCATGGTGCAATAAAGCCTACACCTGTTGTATGCATACTAGGCCTTATAGACTCTTACAGCAAGATTGTTAAGGATAGGGCAAAGGATGGTGATATGCTAGTTATGGTAGGGTTAACCAAGGATGAGATGGGTGGATCTGAGTACTATGAGTATATACATAAGATACAATCAAGTAATGTTCCTAGAGTTGATCTAGCATATGATAAGACAGTTATGCATGCCATGCTTGAACTTATAGACGGTAGAGTAGTAAGAGCTATACATGACTGCTCCAAAGGTGGCTTTGGTGTAGCACTGGCTGAGATGTGTATAAACTCTAGCATTGGGGCATATGTTAACCTTGCTAGGATACCAAATACATGCTCTAGGCTAGATAACCTTATCTTCTCAGAATCACACTCAAGGTTCCTTATAGCAGTAAGCAAGGATAACCTTAGCAGGGTTGAGGATATACTAAGCAAGTATAGCAAGGGTAATAATGGTATACATTACTCAGTTATAGGATACTTTAATAGTTCAGACTCTATAGTACTTGAGCATGGTAACAGTACGATAGGCTTAAGTTTAGATAAGGCTATAGATGCATATAGCAGTAGCATACCAAGGTTGATGGACCATGCTTGAAGGTTTAGATGCTAGGGAGAACTGTGGTGTTGTTGCAGCATACTCCCTTGCTAACCATAACGTTATACCAATAGTCTTAGACTGCTTAAGGGCATTACAGCATAGGGGGCAGGAGGCATGGGGTATAGCAGTAGCAAGGAAGATGCCATACAAGCGTTATGGGTTAGTATCCCAAGCAGTTGATAAATTTAATACAATAATAGAGAAGTATAGTGCAAATGCAGCAATAGGACATGTTAGATACTCAACTGTAGGAAAGAGCAATCTTAAGAATGCACAACCCCTAAGGGTTAAGGATATATGCATTGCACACAATGGCACTATATCAAACTTTGAGGAGTTAGCAAACATAACTGGGCTATGCTCCTTCACCCCAAGTAGCATGAGCGATACTTTAGTAGCAGCAAAGAGGCTTGTTGATATACTTAATGTTAAGAAGGATATGGTTGAGGCTTTAAGCATACTAAAGAGAGAGATAATAGGCTCATTTGCATTCACCTTCATAACAAAGGATAATACTGTCTATGCTGCTAGGGATCCTAAAGGTTTCAGACCATTGGTATTAGGCTACCATAAGGATACAAGCACATATATAATAGCATCTGAGTCATGTGCATTTGATGTAGTAGATGCAGATCTTATAAGGGATGTTGAGCCTGGGGAGTTGATAAGCATAGATGAGAGAGGGCTAAGGAGTGAGATGTTTGCTAAAGAGAAGCATTCACATTGTGCATTTGAGTACACATACTTTGCACACCCATCAAGCATAATGGAAGGGATAAGCATATACAATGCAAGGAAGAGGATAGGTAAGAACTTAGCAAGGAAGTTTGCCCTAGATGCAGATATAGTGATACCAGTGCCAGACTCTGCTAGACCTGCTGCACTAGGCTATGCTGAGGAGATGGGTATACCTTTTGAGGAGGGTCTGATGAAGGATAGGTATAGTAGGAAAGGTCCAATAAGGAGCTTCATAGAGCCTTACCAGCATGATAGGCTAGAGATAGTTAGGAGGATAATACCAATAAGGAGTGTTATAGAAGGCAAGGATGTTATAGTCATAGATGATAGCATAGTTAGAGGCACAAGTTCACTCTCAATAATAAAGGCTATAAGGAACTCTGGTGCAAAGAGCGTAAAGATGCTTGTATGCTATCCAGCAATAAGGTTCCCATGCTATGCTGGTATAGACTTCCCCTCGCAAGATGAGCTTATAGCATATACTGTAACTAAGGGGAAGGATTTAGCATCCGATGATCTTGCAAGGCTTGTAGCATCTGCTATAGATGCTGACTTTTTAGGCTACAATGATATGGATAACCTTGCTGATGCTATAGGCTTACCAAAGGAGGAGTTATGCTTCACATGCCATACAGGTAACTATGAGAACCTTGGGATAAAACCATTGTTCAGATCTAGGGAGCAGTTGAAGGGTATGGATAGATAGATTATTTACTCTAAATCTAATCTAATAAATATGATACAATCTTATCTATGAATGCTATAATTATGTAGTGTATAATAATTAAGGATACTAGCATGATATAGATTATATCCCTATCTGTATAATAGATTAAAGCAAGTATGTAAAATGGTAATGTAAGGATAAATGCTACAATAGTACTATATACAATAACCTTTAGCAGTGTGTAAGTATCAACGTTGTAAACCCTTCTTACCTTATAACCCTTTATCTTATACCTCACATTTATTACTTTGATGAACAAGATTATAAATGGAGGATACATTTCTCATACATGAAAGTATTTAACTTATTCCTCAATACTGCATTACGATGGATCTTAACGTTAGCAACCCTCCAAGGATAGGTATAGTTGGTGGAGGACAGTTAGGGAAGATGCTTGCTATGGATGCTAAGAGGCTTGGGTTAAAGGTTAACATACTTGACCCATCATATGACTGCCCTGCTTCATCTATTTCAGATGAGCATATAGTAGCAGGATTTAACGATAGGCAAGGTATAATGCGCCTTGCTGAGATGAGCCATGTACTAACCTATGAGATAGAACTTGTAGATGCTGATGTATTGAAGGAGTTAGAGGATAAAGGTTACAAGGTTAGGCATCCATCATATGTTGTTAAGGTAACACAGGATAAGTACATGCAGAAGTTCATACTTAGCAAGCATGGTATACCTACAGCAAGATTCATGCTTATAGATGGTAACCTTAGCGATGTAAGTAGTCTAGGCTATCCATTGGTTATTAAGGTTAGGAAGGGTGGGTATGATGGTAGGGGGAATATAGTTATAAGAAGCAAGGAGGATCTAGAATCTTTAAGGCTGAAGGAGTTCATAAGGCGTTACAGTAGCAAGGATAACATAGGCTTCTATGCTGAGGAGTATGTGAACTTTGTTAAGGAGATCTCTGTTATAGTTGCTAGAGCATACGATGGCTCAAGCGTAGCATACCCTGTTGCTGAGAATATACATGATGATGGCATACTTGATACAAGCATAGTACCAGCAAGGATAGATGAGCATACATATAATAAAGCAAGGGAGATAGCAAGGGATGTTATAGATGCATTCAATGGCATAGGAGTATTTGGTGTTGAGATGTTCCTAACCTCTGATGGCAGTATAATGGTTAATGAGATAGCGCCTAGGGTACATAACAGTGGGCATTACACAATAGAGGCATGTAATGTATCCCAGTTTGAGGAGCATATTAGAGCCATAATGGATATGCCATTGGTAGAGCCTAGGATGATATGCAACTCTGCTGTAATGGTTAACATACTAGGCAATGATGCTGTAAATGGTAAGTATGCATTAAGCAACATTGATGCACTGCTAAGCATAGATGGGCTAAGGCTACACATATATGGCAAGAGTACAAATAAAGGTAGGAGGAAGTTAGGGCATATGACCATATTAAGTAATAGTAGGGAGGATGCTATAGCAAAGGCTATGTATGCTAGATCACTCTTAAAGATTATAAGCGTAGATGGTAATTGATTGGCATGCCATTGGTAGCAGTTATAATGGGGAGTGATTCAGATCTTGAGGTTATGAAGGATGCATGTTCATTACTTGAGGAGTTGAATGTAAGCTATGAGGTTAGCATAGTATCTGCACATAGAACGCCTGAGCGTATGTTCAATTACGCAAAGAGTGCAAAGGATAGAGGGATAGAGGTTATAATTGCAGGGGCAGGAGGGGCAGCACACCTCCCTGGTATGGTTGCATCCTTAACAACTTTACCAGTTATAGGAGTGCCTATAAGATCATCAGCATTGAATGGATTAGACTCATTACTATCTATTGTGCAGATGCCTCCTGGAGTGCCAGTAGCAACAGTAGCAATAAATGGTGCAAGGAATGCAGCACTACTTGCATGCCAGATACTTGCAATTAAGTATAAGGATATAGACGAGAGGTTAAATAGATATAGGCAGAGTATAAAGGATGAGGTTATTAGAAAGGCTTCGTTGCTAGAGGGGTTAGGATACAAGGAGTATCTACAAAGAGGTAAAGGTTAGTTACTGAATATTAATTACCTCAATTATCATAACCCCTTCTTCTCCATTCCTAAGTAGATCTACCATCCTCCTTGGCATATCAACTGCTGCAGCACTGCTCTTAACAGCTAATGTTCTAGCACATACATAATCACTCTTTCTAATAACTAAGGACCTTGGATCCTCAAGCATCAATCTGTTACTCCCTTTAGCAACGAGACTCCATCTCTCATAGCCAACCATGATTGTTATCTTTATACTGCATGATGATCTTAACACTTCCTTTATCCTCTCATCTATATCCTTGCATGCCTTATCAGCCCTAACTCCTATTATACAATCACCCCTTAAGGTTAGGTACTCATCCTTTGTAACCTCAAGTGTGCTCTTATGCAATGCTTGAATATTCCTATGCCCATGGAAGTGTATCTCTTCACGCATAATCTAATAATTTAAAATTGATTAATAGTCATTTCTAAAAAGAACTTAAATTATACCCATGTTATATTTACTTATGCATAGGAAGGGTAGCAAGGGTTCAGAGATAGCAAGTAAGAGTATAAAGTATAAGTTGATAGCAATAGGTGTTATAGTTGCAATTGTAAGCATAGTTAGCGTAGCAGCATATAACTACTATATTCACCAGCAGGTTAAGAATGCTAGAACAGCATCATTTGGACCTATAAGTGAGCTTGAGCACAAGCATGCTGTATTCAAATTGTTTATAAATGGAGAGGAGCCTGTGAACTTTGCATTACCTAAGTATCAGTTAAGGAGCCCTTACATACACTTTGAGAACAATGTAGGGACTATTATACATAGGCATGCAGCAAATGTAGATATAGGCTATCTATTTGAGAGCATGAACATGAGTTTTACCAAAGACTGCTTTATACTAGATGATAAGAGATCCTTCTGCAATGATGAGAATAATACACTAAAGTTCTATGTTAATGGTCTCCCAAATGAGAGTTATGATAAATATGTTATACAGGATGGTGATAGGATACTTATAAGCTATGGACCAAGGGATGATCCAGATCTAAATAGACAGTTGCAACTAGTTGATGCTTTAGCAGGTATAAATAAGCCATAAATTATTATTTCTTTATATTGCAAAGGAACCATGGCATTTAAGCATGGTATAAAGATACGGAAATCTCTATGAGTTAGTGCTTAGATTAATAAGTATTACCTTATTCACTAGCAAAATATTTAAAGTAATTAATCTATAGTAGAGTGGATAGTATATGGCAAGGTCTAGAGGGTTTAGGAGAAAGACCAGACATCTATTGATGAGGGATAAGGTTAGGGGTTTATCTTATCTATTACATAATTACTCTATTGGTGATAAGGTTAGCATAGTTATAGATCCTAGAGAACATAAGGGGATGCCACATAGAAGGTTTCATGGTAAGATTGGTTTAGTTGAAGACATAACAAAGAGAGCATTAAAGGTAAGAGTACGTATAGGAGATAAAGATAAGATAATTTATGCAAGACTAGCACATATAAGACCTTTAACATCTGGTGAGTAAGATGGTAAATATAATCAGTAGAAGGGTTATAACCCTACCAGAGGTTAAGGAGATCCTAAGTAGTATTGATCCTAATAAGATGGATCAGATACAGAGGTGGACTTATAACTATGCGGTGAAGTTCTCAAAGGTATCTGCTGATAAGGCTAGGGAACTTAAGGCTAGATTGGTTAATGAGTGCTCTCTAACAGAGGAGGAGGCAGTAGAGGTTATCAATGTCATGCCATCTAGCATAGAGGAGTTAAGGACATTCGCAAATGGTTGGAAGAAACTTATACTAACTGAAACCCTAGAGAAGATACTTAAGATACTAAGAGGAGAGGCATAGTAGCAATTGGAGCAGATGCAACAGCAACAGCAGAATAGGTATGAGGAGTATGCTTATGTATTAGCCTATGAGCCTAGAGGTAAGTCTAAGAGGGTAAGAGGGAGAGAAGGCTTTATAATTCAGGCTATAGGGGAGAGGTATCTAACACTCCTAGAGTTGCTAGGCATACCAAATATTAGCGTTGAGGTTGGTGAGAGGGTATATATAGGTAGGGAAGGAAGGACAAAGATACTAAGTGTTCTAGGCAAGTTAGAGTACGATGAGCTTAGTACATTTGCAAAGGATGCATTACCAGAGGTTATAGAGTTGATTGTAAAGAACAATGAGAAGAGGTTCATAGAGTTCATAAATACTGCTGGGCCTATAAATCCAAGGATACATAAGCTAGAACTTATACCAGGTATAGGGAAGGTTATAACCATGAATATAATAAGAGAGAGGGAAGTAAAACCATTTGAGAGTTATGATGATCTTTACAAGAGAACAGGGCTGAAGGATGCTTACAAGCTTATAGCAAAGAGGATACTGCAAGAGATAACTGGGAGTGAGAGGATAAATATATTTGTAAAGAAGATCCAGTAATTATATACTGATATTATGCAGAGTAAGAAGCAATGCGGATCATATAATAATACTTCATATGCTAATATATACAAGCCTGCAGAGGATACATTCTTACTTGCAGATGCATTAAGTGATGCTAGAGGAGATAACGCATTAGAGATTGGTACTGGGAGTGGTTACATAGCAGGTATTCTAGCAAGGAACTTTAAGAACGTTGTTGCAACTGATATAGATGCAAAGGCTTTACTCTATGCAAAGAGTAATTACAATATGGATAATATCTCATATATATGCTGTGATGCAGCAGATGCAATAGTGGGTATGAGGTTTGATCTTATAGCAATTAACCCTCCTTACATGCCATCAGATAGTATAAAGGATAGAAGTATAGATGGAGGTAATGGAGGTATAGAGGTAGCAATAAGCATGTTAAAGAGTGCATCAAGGTTACTTGCTGATCATGGCAATATATACATGGTTATCTCTTCTTTATCAGATTACAGTAGGCTGATATCTTTTATTAAAGATAAGTTAGGGTTAGATGCACTTATAATCATGAAGAGGGCATACTGGTTTGAGGAGCTCTTTGTAATTAAGATATCCAATAGATAGATAGATAGCAAGAGCAGTAGTAGTAGGAGTAGCAATAGTATCATGCATGTAGTTCAACAACATCAAGATCGTTAAGGGTAAAGTCCTTACCAACCTTTATCTGTGCTCCATTCCTCCATACCCTAGCAAACTTAAGGTTCTTTGCAATATCCTTATGTATCATCTCTGCCAACTCTATGACTTTAGCATTGCTATGCAATAGCAGAGGTTCATCTACAGCATCTGCACCTACCTTCTTAGTGAATACACGTATAAGCCCCATGCTCCTTAGTAGATCAAGCATGAACCTCTCCTTATCATTGTTAAATGCTATAGTATCTATACTAATACCATTGTAGTTAATAGTATAATTACTAGCATTGTTAGGCACTACAAATACTGCTCTCTTGCTTACCCTACCAAATATAGCATCCTCTACATCATCTAAGGTAGCATTACTATATACCTTAATTACAGCATTCTTTATACCATAGCCTTTAACAAACTCAAATACATCACTCTCCTTAACCTTATCTGATCTACCAACTATCCTTATTCCACCATGTGGTGTATACTCTATCTCAACCTTTGCCCTAGATATTATATTTACATTTCTTGCCTCAAACCATCTACATACACTATGCAAGTAATCAAGTGACTCAACTATAACTATTATAGCATCAGCATTCCTTGCTATGCTAACAAATCTATCCAACCTATCCTCTCCTATGATGTTATCCATTGGAGTAAGTACAATCTGTATATTTATATTTAAGGCATTAAATGTACCAACCTTTGGCCTCATTAATACTTCATAAATGCTTGTAGTATTACCAGTTAAAGACTCAAATAGCTTTATAGACTGCTCTATACTACCTACAACTGCTAACTGAAGCATGCCTTCCTTCTTTACAGTCCACTCCTGTCTTGTACTGCCCTTTCGTCTACTCTTACTCTTCCTCTCCTCTATCTCCTCCTCTAACTCTGCTATCTGCCTCTTAATGTTCATCTCAAGCTTCTCTGTTGCCTTATGCTTTGGCATCAGCGAGTAGAACTCCTTAAGTAGCCTAAGCTTAACCTCTGGATCTTTTGCTGCTATTGCCTCAGCCCATTTAGCCTTTGCCTCTTGAGTAAGGTTGGTAACCATATGATATTATTAAAAAGAACCAAGATTAAAATTTAGTATCGTAAGATACCATTATTGGTTTCAAAAATTTAGAGTAGCATTACACAGTAATAATACTACATCATCTTCCTAACATCCTTACTGCCCTTGCTGCTATCTGCTCAGCCATCTCTGTTGTTGTTGCACTACCCCCTAGATCGTATGTTACATACCTACCCTCATTTATAACATCTCTAGTAGCATCGAATATTGCCCTTGCTATATCCCTCTCCCCAAGGTACTCAAGCATCCATGCACCAGAGAGTATTGTGGCAGTAGGGTTCATCTTGTTCAAACCTTTATACTTTGGTGCAGATCCATGTGCTGGCTCAAACATAGCATAGTTGTCTCCTAGGTTTGCTGAGTAAACATTACCTATTGAACCTAGATGTGCGCTTGCTGTCTCTGATACTATATCCATGAATAGGTTAGTGCTTACCAATATACATGAGTTGAACCTCTCAGGGTTCTTTACCAACTGTTGGCACATGTTATCTATATAGTACTCCTCTACTGGCAAGCCCTTGCTAGAGCATATAGAGGTTACAGCCTCTATGAATATACCATCGGTCTCCTTTAGTACATTCCTCTTTGTTATAGCTATAACCTTGCTATAACCTCGCTCTAATGCTATCTCTGCTGCCTTCCTTGCTATGCTCTCACACTTTTTACGTGTTATCTTCCTTACTGCTATAGCAGCATCATCACCAACCTTGAACTCTATGCCAGAGTAAAGCCCCTCTGTGGCCTCTCTAACACATATAAAGTCCAACTGCTTTACTGATCTAGCAAGAGTCTTTATAGGTCTTATATTTGCATAGAGATCGAATGTCTGCCTTAATGTTACTGCAACGCTCCTTGGTGACTTTGGTGAGGGTATAGTTGTTGTTGGACCCTTGAAGCATGCATCGCTCTCCTTTAGTATCTTCCATGTACTCTCAGGTATGTATGAGTCACCCCCGTGCCTCTCCCACCACTCTGCACCTGCCTCACATGGTATAAGTTCTACGCTTGTATTGCATGCCTTTAGTACCATAAGCATAGAATCTACAAGCTCTGGACCAACGCCATCTCCTCTTATTATTGCAGCCTTCTTACCCATAGCCATGCATTAATTATATATACATAATTTAATCTTTCTTTAATCTTTATGCATGGCTATAGTTTATGCTAATTGATGGGCCGGATGGGATTTGAACCCACGACCTCTCCCTTGCATATTATTCATGCAATTCGGTTATCAGCCGAACGCTCTAACCATGCTGAGCTACCGGCCCTTTAGTTCCATGATCCATATCATTACTCCTCATTAATTATATATCTTATCTATTTAGAATGAGCATGTAATAACTAGTATATAATCTTCAATGGATTAGCACTATGAATATAGGTCCTAACTGTAACCAAAACCTATTTATTTTAATTTAGAAATATATAGTTCATATGGGCAAACTATTCTGGGGCCTCTCCAGCAAGGGTAAAGAGGAGAACAGAGGTGATACAGAAGGTCTTAAAGACTCAAGGGGGGTTAGTACAAATGCAAAGCAAGATCTCTTCAAGAAAGGCCTCAATAAGATGGCTGATGAGGAGCTTGAGGATGCTATACAGTACTTTGATCTTGCTCTAAGGCTTGATCCAAACTTCATAGATGCTTGGATAAAGAGAGGCTACTGCTTCTTCCATCTAGGTAATTACTCTCAGGCAATACTCTCATATGATAAAGCGTTAGCAGTAGATCCTACTAACACAGAGGCATGGAACCTTAAGGCATTAGCATACTATAGGATGAAGAACTATGATAAGGCTATAGAGTGTGTAGATAGAGTCATAGATTTGGATCCTAACGATGGCATGGCTTGGTACAATAAGGCATGCTATCTCTCCCTAGCATTAAGGGTTGAGGAGGCTATAGATGCACTTAAGAAGGCTATAGAGATAGATGTCTCATATGCAAAGAAGGCAGTTAAGGATAAGGATCTAGATAATATAAGGCATGATATAGTATTCAAGAGGATAAATGAGATAGTTATATTAGAAGCAATAAGACAAGGTCATGATGTTGTAGGTAAGTTGGTATGGGTTACTGGAATGAATAGGCAAGAGATAGAGGAGGCTATAAACTCATTGCTGCTAAAGGGTTTAATAATTAAGAAGGAGGTTAGAAGTGTAACAGGGTTTACTAAGAGTAAAGAGGAGCAGTACGAGCTTGCACCAGATATAGCAAATATGTTTACTACTGGGAAGATAAGGGATAGACCAGAGGGTAGTAGTAGCAGTATTAGTATAAGTAGTGATACAGATCCTAAGACTAACGTATTGAAGGAGTTACTAACATGCATAGCAGATGCAAGAAACTCAATAGAGAAGGGTGATGTTGAGTCTAGTATTGAACACATGAGAGCACTTATAGATCCAAAGAGACTAGGTAGCATTCTTATAGAGAATTACCCTGATATACATAGGGATCTAAGGTTCTATCATATTAAGATAAGTAATGATGGTAAGAACTACCTTAATGCTAAGAGGAATGATCTACTTCAACTCTTATCTGAGTTAGAGGCCTCTGTAAACAAGAAACTAAGGTTAGTTAGAAGCTGGTAGCCCTGCTATGATTAACTAATTATTATTTAAATGTAAAAAATTAATTAATTTATTAGTTTATCTTATCTTATAGCTTTAGAGCCATCTTTAAGCCTTTATACCTATTCCTTATTGTAACCTCTGTTACTCCTGCAGCCTCTGCAACATCCTTCTGTGTCTTATTCTCTCCATGCATTACACATGCAACATACAATGCCGCAGCAGCCAGCCCCATGGGATCCTTGCCTGCAGAGATCTTTGCCTCTTCTGCTCTCTTAAGTATATCTATTGCTACCCTCTTTGTCTTCTCACTTAACCCTGCCTTACTTGCTATTCTAGATACACACTTTATAGGATCTACGACTGGCATCTGTAGATCCAACTCCCTTATAAGTAACCTATAGCATCTTGCTATATCCTTCTTCTTTATGTTACTTGCATTTGCTATATCCTTAAGTGTTCTTGGTGTCTCAGTATCTCTACATGCTGCATACAATGCTGCAGCAACTAATGCAGATATACTCCTACCTCTAACCAAACCCTTCTCTAATGCCTTTCTGTATATGTATGCTGCCTTCTCTATTACATTTGCACCAACAGCTAACTTATCCTTTAGCCTATCCAACTCGCTGAATGCTTGCCTAAAGTTCCTATCTAAAGGCTCATGTACTTGGCTCCTTGAGTCCCAAGTCCTTAACCTCTCTATAGTGCTCCTAACATATGGTGATAACGGTTTCCCAGATGCGTCCTTATCAAGAGGGCTTATGGTTGTTGATAAACCCATATCATGCATTGCTAGGGATGTTGGGATACCTGTTCTACTTCTATCCTCATGCTCTTCCTTGCTGAATGCCCTCCACTCAGGCCCTAGTTCCTCTATCCTCTCACCTACAACGAAACCACAGTTACCACAGGATATCTCTCCAGTTGAGTTATCTGTGATCAATGGGCCTTTACCACACCTTGGACATTTATCTGATAACAACGTTCTATCTACAACCATACTGTTCACCATAAATCTTATATCCTACCTATTTATAGGACTAGGAGTATTTAAACTTTACTTTAGAGGATGATTAGGTAAGATCTAACTCTGTAGAACAACAGTATTGTATTATATCTACTTATTAATATACATCTTATAAGTAGGTAGAGTATACATTACAGCAAACGATATTAAACCCTTACCAATAGCATCCTTATGCTTGTAACTCCAACTAGAGATCTAAGGAAAGATCATGATATCATATTAAAGGTTATAAATGCAATGGATATATTAAGAACCTTGCTCAAAGAGCATGTTAGAGGTAATAACAATACCCTTAATACTAATCTTCTAGATATAGTAAAGGATACGATTGATTTTGCAAAGAACTTCACTGATAGATGCCATCATGGGAAGGAGGAGCATGTATTATTCCCTGCATTGAATGATGCAGGCATGCCAAAGGATGAAGGACCTATAGCAGTTATGATTAGGGAGCATAAACAGGCAAGAGAGATAATAGATAGGATAGATTCTAGTGTAGAAGGTTACAAGCAAGGAAGATCTAGCATCAATGATATACTACAGGGCATAGAGGAGTATATAATGCTCATGCAACATCATATATTCAAGGAGAATAACATACTCTTTAATATAGCAGATATGATGCTAGCAGGTAAAGGTGATGAGATAAATAATGCCTATAGCAAGATAGAGCATGATGTTATGCAAGGGAAGCATGAGTACTATGAGCATGTGGCAGATGTATTGATAAGTAAACTCAAATCATAATAATATAGCAGATTAATTTTTAATAAAATATTCATATTCTATTTATTATATCATTATAGGTTGTTCTATGAGCAACGTTTTTATAATTTAGGTAATGTAATAATTTACATGGGTGGATACCTTTGGAGTAACAGATAAGATAAGAGTTAGCAGATTAAATATCAAGTTACCCCCTTTTGAGTTATTCAAACATATAGATAGAGAGTATGGTAAGAGAACTTTCATCTTAGAGTCACTTACTGGTCCTAAGGAGATGAGTGAGATATCTATAATAGGCTTTGATCCATATGCAATTATCCACTCTGATGATAAGAGGGTTTATGCTACATTTACAGATGGTAGAAGAGAATCGTATAGCATTGATGAGGTAGACCCTTTAACATGTATTCGTAGCGTAATGCCAAAGATAAGTGATCATAGATTTAGGTATGTTGGTGGTGCTGTAGGCTATATATGCTATGACTCAGTAAGGTACTGGGAGAGGCTTGATGGAAAGATTCTAAAGGATTATCCATACATTGAGTTTGGGCTTTATGCTAACAACATAATATATGATCATAGAAGTGCAATGGTATATTACCTTGGTTATGATAATGATATTATTAATAGGCTAGAGGCATATGATAGTATAGGCAATAATAAGGCAGATGGTAATGGCAATAACTATTACAACTTCTCAAGCAGCGAACCTAGGAGTAGTATAGAGAAGGATGAGTTCTTAAGCATGGTTGATAAGGCAAAGGAGTACATACTCTCTGGCGATATATATCAGGTTGTGCTATCTAAGAGGTTTAATCTAAGTGTAAAGGGTAACCCATTAGCATTCTACTCAATGCTAAGAGATATTAATCCCTCGCCATACATGTACTACCTTAATATGGGTAGCAGTAACTATGATAGATACATAATAGGTTCTAGCCCAGAGATGCTGGTTAGGGTTAATAATTATACTGTAGAAACATTCCCCATAGCAGGTACAAGGCATGTTACAAACGATCCTATAGTTAATGCAAGGTTAAGGGAGGAACTGCTTAAAGATGAGAAGGAGATAGCTGAGCATACGATGCTAGTTGATCTAGCAAGGAATGATATAGGTAGAGTATGCAGATGGGGAAGTGTTAGGGTTACAGATTTCATGAGTATAAAGGTGTTCAGTCATGTTCAGCATATAGTATCACATGTTGTTGGGGAACTAAGGCATGATTGTGATGCTTATGAAGCATTAAGGGCAGTATTCCCTGCTGGAACTGTTACTGGTGCACCAAAGGTTAGGGCAATGGAGATAATAGATGAGTTAGAGCCTACAGTAAGGGGTCCATACGCTGGAGCAGTAGGTTACTTCTCATTCAATGCTAACTGTGACTTTGCCATTGCTATAAGATCCATGTTCATAAATGGTAATGATGCATACATACAGACAGGTGCAGGTATAGTAGCAGACTCAAAGCCAGAGAATGAGTGGTTTGAGACAGAGCATAAGGCTAGTGCGTTATTAGAGGCATTAAGGAGGGTGAATGGGTATGAGGATAGTGATAATTGATAACTACGACTCATTCACATACAATCTAGCACAGCAGATAGCAGCAGTGGTAGAGAGGGAGGCAAAGATAAGCATTAACCCAATGGTATTCAGGAATGATAGGATAACCTTAGGTGAGATAGTAGCATTGGATGCAGATGCCATAGTTATATCCCCTGGTCCAGGGCATCCAGCAAATAAGAGGGACTTTGGTGTATCGGCAGATGTAATAGCAAATATGTACGATAAGGTACCTATACTTGGGGTATGCCTTGGGCACCAAGGTATAGTGCATATCTTTGGTGGCAAGGTTGTTAGGGCAAAGGTACCAAGGCATGGTAAGACTAGCATGATAAAGCATAACAACAATGGTATACTTGCTGGTTTAAGCAACCCATTCAAGGCTACAAGGTACCACTCTCTAGTAGCAGAGCCTAACAGTATACCCTCATGCTTAGAGGTTACTGCATACTCACTTGATGATGGGGAGGTTATGGGTATTATGCATAAAAGATATCCATTGTTTGGCGTACAGTTCCATCCAGAGTCTGTGCTAACAGATGAGGGTAATAGAATAATAATTAACTTCCTTAGCTATGTTAAGAGGTGATATTTATAATAACAAGAGAGAGTAATGGTAATGAGGGCAAGGGCTATAATAGTATCAATATTAAACATATGCTTAAGAGGCTTGTTGATATGAAAGATCTGAATTATTATGAGGCTAAATCATCTATTAACGCATTATTCTTTGATGATAAAATAAGTGATGCCTTTAAGGCTGCATTCCTAACAGCATTAAGTATGAAAGGCGAGAGTATTGAAGAGTTAAGAGCAGTACTAGATTTTATGCTTGAGAATGCAGTAAGGATACATGTTAATACAACTTCTAGGGTTATAGATACATGTGGTACTGGAGGGGATAATGTAAAGACATTCAATGTTAGTACTCTTGCTGCATTTATAGCATCAGCATGTGGTGTCTATGTAGCAAAGCATGGTAATAGGGCAGTATCAAGTGTAATGGGGAGTGCTGATCTACTTGAGTACCTTGGTTACAATCTTGATACAGATGCTATAAGGATTAAAGAATGTATAGAGAGTATAGGTATAGGGTTCCTCTTTGCACCAAAGTTCCATCCTATAATGAAGAGGATCTCTAGCATAAGAAAGGAACTTGGTATAAGAACAGTATTTAACCTAGTAGGCCCATTATCTAACCCAGTTAACATCAATGCACAGATTGTAGGTGTATCATCCCCTGCATTACTTAAAAAGATAGCATACATTCTAAAGGATTTAAGAGAGGAGGTTATGGTATTCCATGCAGTAGATGGTATGGATGAGTTATCAAACACATGCATAAACAAGGTTGTACATGTTAAAGGTAATGAGGTTAAGGAGTATGATCTTGATCCTAAGAGCATAGGATTTGAGTATGCTAGCATAAAGGATCTTAGTGTAAATAGCAAGGATGATGCAGTAAGGATATTCCTAGATGCTATCAATGGTAATGCTAAGAGTGCTGTTGGGGATATAGCAGTGTTGAATGCCTCTGCAGCATTAATAATAGGAGATAAAGCAGATAGATTCAGTGATGCTATTGATAATGCAAGGAGTGCTGTAAAGAGTGGTAAAGCATATGGTAAGTTAAGAGATCTAATAGCAATGTGCGGTAACATAGATAGACTAAGGGAGTTAGAGGAGATGTATAGACTAAATTGACCCTTAATGCTATAATGTAAATTAGGTGTAAATGATATGAATATGGTTGGTAATGGCAAAGGATACCTAGCAGAGTTGGTATATGCTGCAAAGAGAGCGGTTGATTCTCATGCATATGATATTAACTTCCATCTTCATTATGAGAGGAGTAGTTTAAAGGAGGCAATAGCATCATGCAAGGGCAAGGGTATAAATGCAATAATAGCAGAGGTAAAGTTTGCATCCCCAAGCATGGGGAAGTTAAGGGACTCATCCCAATACAATCTACATTACATAGTTAAAGAGATGGTTGATGGAGGCGCAGTAGCATTATCTATACTTACACAACCTAACTACTTCCATGGCTCTTTAGATAACCTATTGAATGCTAGGATAATCAGTAATATACCCCTGTTAATGAAGGATATAATTGTAAGTGAGAAGCAGATCGATGCAGCATACCATGCTGGTGCTGATGCCATACTATTAATCTACTCAGTATTCAGCAAGGGGTTGATAGATTATACATTAGATTACATGATAGATAAGGCTCACTCATATGGATTAGAGGTTATACTAGAGGTGCATGATGAGCATGAGCTTGATGATGCATTAAACAGTAATGCAGATATCATAGGTATAAATAATAGGGATCTTAATACTATGCAGATAGATCTTAACACTACTGTAAGGCTTCTCTCTAGACTAGATGGTAAGAAGGGTAACAAGTATATAATAAGTGAGAGTGGGATAACAAGCAAAGAGCATATACTCTACCTTAAGAGGTTCAATATAGATGCATTCCTTGTAGGAACAGCAATAATGAGCAGTGATAACATTAAAAGCAAGGTTAAGGAACTTGTTATGGCATGAGGCTAAAGCATAACCCTATAGATGGTAAGTATGGTAAGTATGGTGGTAGGTTTGTGCCAGAGACACTTATACCAGCATTAGAGGAGCTTGAGCATGCTTATCTAGAGGCTAAGGAGGATAGTGAGTTTAAGAAGGAGTTGGATTACTATCTAAAGCACTTTGCTGGTAGACCTACACAACTATACTATGCAAAGAATATAAGTGAGGCTATTGGAGGGGCAAGGATATATCTGAAGAGGGAGGATCTACTGCATGGAGGGGCACATAAGATAAACAACACAATAGGTCAAGCACTTCTAGCAAAGCGTATGGGTAAGAGAAGGGTTATAGCTGAGACAGGGGCAGGGCAGCATGGTGTTGCTACTGCTATGGCATGTGCAGCACTAGGCTTAAAGTGTGAGATATACATGGGTGCAAAGGATGTTGAGAGGCAAAAGCTTAATGTATTTAGGATGAGACTTCTTGGTGCGGATGTTCATGCAGTAAAATCTGGCTCTGAGACACTTAAGGATGCAATAAATGAGGCTCTAAGGGATTGGATAACCAACGTTAAAGATACATACTACCTCTTAGGCTCAGTAGTTGGGCCACATCCATATCCTATGATAGTTAGAGACTTCCAGAGCGTAATAGGGAAGGAGATAAGGAAGCAGTGTATAAATGCTATAGGTGGTATGCCTGATGCAATAGTTGCATGTGTTGGTGGAGGTAGCAATGCCATGGGTACATTCTATGAGTTCTTAGATAGCAAGGTTGACCTCTATGGTGTTGAGGCTGGAGGCAAGGGTATAGAGAGCAATAAGCATGCAGCATCATTGGTTGCTGGTTCAGAAGGGGTATTGCATGGTATGCTAACATTCCTGCTTCAGGATGAGTATGGGCAGGTAATGGATACTCATAGCATATCTGCTGGCTTAGATTACCCTGCTGTTGGTCCAGAGCATGCGTTCTTAAAGAGTGTTAATAGAGTAAAGTATGTTAGTGTTACAGATGATCAGGCTGTAGATGCATTCATTAAACTTGCAAGGTATGAAGGTATAATACCAGCATTGGAGCCTGCGCATGCATTAGCATATGCTATTAGCATAGCAAAGGATTATGGTCAGGATGCAAATATAGTTGTTACATTATCTGGTAGAGGGGATAAGGATGTTGAGGTTGTGCAAAGGTATATGCAAGAGCATGATATAATATAATATAAGTAAGATTGAGTTTGGTGTAACTAAATGAACAGAATAGATGCAAAGTTCATAGAACTTGCGGATAAGAAGGAGCATGCATTGATAGGCTATATGGTTGCAGGGTATCCAGATTATGAGACTAGCATTGATGTAGCACTTGCAATGGTAGATGGTGGAGTAGACATCCTTGAGATAGGTATACCATTCTCTGACCCAATAGCTGATGGTCCCACAATACAAAGAGCATCATATGTAGCATTAAGTAAAGGTATCACACCATTGAAGGCATTAAGGATTGCAAGTATTGTTAATGATGAGTGCAAGAGGATAGGCAAGAATGTGCCTTTAATAGCAATGACATACTATAACATAATATACAGGCGTGGGATTAGCAACTTCCTTGAGGATGCAAGGTCTAATTCAATAGATGGTATAATAGTGCCAGATCTAATATATGAAGAGGCTTCTAGTCTAGTTGATAATGCATTAAGGTATGGTATCGATACAATATTCCTAGCAACACCTAACACAAGTACCTCTAGGCTTGATACACTAACTAGGATAAGCAAGGGCTTCCTTTACTTGGTATCTGTATATGGTATAACTGGAGTAAGAGATAGGTTTGAGGAGTACACCATAGATGCTATAAGGAGGGTTAAAGGTTTAACATTAGGCAAGATACCCCTTGCTGTTGGTTTTGGTATTAGCAAGAGAGAGCATGTTAGGCTTATGCTTAATGCTGGAGCAGATGCTGTTGTTGTTGGGAGTGCATTCATTAGTTTAATAGAGCATAATAGTAGTAGTAATAACAAAGATCTTATAGATGCTATAAAGAGCCTTGCAAGAGAGATGAAGGAAGAGACTAGGCTATAATTGGTTTAATTCTATATACAAAGTAAGCAGAATCTGTTAAATAAAAATGAATAAAAGTGGCTTTGGTATTTCATGCTTATGCATAAGAGCAAGTACATATTTGTTACAGGAGGGGTTATGTCTGGCTTAGGGAAGGGTGTTATAACTGCATCTATAGCAAAACTACTACAGCTCTCAGATTATAATGTATCATGCATGAAGATAGATCCATACTTGAATGTTGATGCTGGAACCATGAACCCACTCATGCATGGAGAGGTATTTGTAACAGATGATGGAGGGGAGTGTGATATGGATATAGGGGCATATGAGAGGTTCCTTGATGTTAACCTAAGCAAGGATCATAACCTTACAACAGGCAAGGTATTCTCTAGCGTGATAGAGAAGGAGAGGAGAGGCGATTACCTTGGGCAGTGTGTTCAGATAATACCACATGTTACAGATGAGATAAAGAATAGGGTAAGGGATCTAGCAAAGAGGTACAACCTTGATATACTGGTTGTAGAGTGTGGGGGGACTGTTGGAGATATAGAGAGTCTACCATTCCTTGAGGCAATGAGGCAGATGTGGCTTGAAGAGGGTAAAGATAACGTTCTATTCGTGCATGTTACACTAGCCCCTATGCTAGATGTTGTAGGAGAGGTTAAGACAAAGCCTACACAGCATAGTGTACAAGAGCTAAGGAGGATAGGTATACAGCCAGATATAATTGCAGTAAGGAGCAAGGTTATGCTTGATGATGATGTTAAGAGGAAGATAGCATTGTTTACAAATGTGAGAGTTCAAGATGTTATATCATGTCATGATGTAGAATACATATATGAGGTACCAGAGATCTTAGCAAAGCAGGACTTGGTCTCTATAATTAAAGAGAAGTTGAGACTTTATAATAAAGATATTAATGCATCATTATGGAATGGTTGGAGAAGTATAGTAGACTCTTATAGGAACTTAAGGGGTGAGATAAATATAGCCATGGTAGGTAAGTATGTTAAGTTAACTGATAGCTATGTTAGTGTTAACCACGCATTAAGCCATGCTGGTGCAAGACTTGGCTATAGGGTAAGGATACACCATGTAGACTCTGAGATATTTGAGCATGAGGACGATCCTTCCTATGCTAGATCACTAATTAAGGCTTTAAATATAGAGCATCTATCAAGTAATACAAATAATCTTGTATCAGATGAGCATAATGGGTACTCTGAAGGAAGCCCTCTTAAGATATTAGATTACTTTGATGGCATACTAGTGCCAGGGGGCTTTGGCAAGAGAGGGAGTGAGGGGATAATCAGGGTAGCAGATTATGCTAGGGTTAGGGATATACCATACCTGGGCATATGCTTTGGATTCCAACTAGCAATAGTTGCATTTGCTAGATATGTATGTATGCTTGATGATGCTAACTCTACAGAGATAGATGAGAGTACAAGCCATCCAGTGGTTCACCTCTTGCCTGAGCAGAGAGGTATAGATAAGATGGGAGGTACCATGAGGCTAGGCCTACATGAGATAGATGTTAAGAATGGTACATTAGCATACAAGATATACAATAATACAAAGATATACAAGAGGCATAGGCATAGGTATGAACTTAACATAGAGTACAAGGATATGCTTGAGAAGAATGGAATGGTATTCTCTGGCTGGAGTGATAATGCTAAAAGGATGGAGATACTAGAGATACCTAATAACAGGTTCTACTTTGCTGTACAGTATCATGCAGAGTTTACTAGTAGACCAGGTAAGCCAGAGGAATCGTTCCTAGCATTTGTTAAAGCAGCAGTAGACTACTCAAAGGATAAATAAGTATAGTAGATGATTGATCATAATGCAAATTCATGTATGCCCTATATGCAAGAGGGAGGTTAAGAGGGTATTAGCATGTGAGCATACAGATGATAAGGAGGTTTGCATTGAATGCTATCAGGAGATACATTACAGATTAACAGAGGATAAGAAATAGTAATTATAACCTAAGTTAGTTAGTTATATATAACTTTCTACTACTATACTCATGTAATGAAGGCACTTATACTTGCTGGAGGTTATGGTAAGAGGCTAAGACCTTTAACAGATGATAGACCAAAGCCCATGATAGAGATACTTAATAAACCAATACTAGCATGGCAACTATCATGGCTTAAATTAAATGGTATAGATGATGTTATACTCTGCATAGGTTATAGAAAGGAGGTTATAATTGATTATGTTAGTAAGAATATCAGAGATATGAATGTATATTACTCAGTAGAGGATGAGCCCTTAGGAACAGGGGGTGCAATAAAGAATGTATATAAATCTAATTTACTTAAAGATGAGGATAAATTCATAGTTATAAATGGTGATATAATAACAGACCTTAATATAAGTAAGATGATTGTATTAGGTAGCAATAGTAGCAATAGCAACAGTATAGCAGTTGTACCATTACCTAGTCCATATGGTATAGTTGAGATAGATGATGTTAAGAGTGATAATGCAAGGGTTCTAGGCTTCAAGGAGAAGCCAAGGCTTGATCAGTTCTGGATCAATGCTGGTGTATACTATTTGAGCATTAATATAATAGATTACTTGCCAGAGAAGGGTAGCATAGAGTATGATACATTCCCCTTACTTGTTAAAGAAGGTAAGTTGAATGCTGTAAAATACAACAATGTATACTGGCGCTCAATAGATACACATAAGGATGTAGAGGAGGCTAGCAAGGAACTTATGCATATGAGTAGTTAAGGATGATAATGATGATAGGAGTAAGCCTTGGGATGCTCCTTAACACTACTCAAGTTATAGATTATGCAAAGGCTGCTGATAGACTAGGTATACACTCAATATGGATACCAGAGTCTTGGGGTAGGGATGCTTTCACTACCTTAGGTTACATAGCATCTGTAACAAGCAGAGCAATGTTAGGTACATGCATAGTAAGCATATACTCTAGATCAGCAGCAAGCATAGCAATGGCTATAGCAACGTTAGATGCATTATCAAATGGGAGAGCTATTCTAGGCTTAGGTGCTAGCAGTAAGAAGCTTGCTGAAGAATGGCATAGCAGTATATTTAACATGAATATTGAGAGGATGAGAGAGTACGTTGAGGCTATAAGGTTAGTATGCAAAGGAGAGAAGGTGAACTACACTGGTAGCATAGTAAGGATTAAAGATATGAGGCTAGGATTTAAACCATTAAGGAGTGTACCAATATACATTGCAGCAACAAACAGAGGGATGCTTAACCTTGCATCTAGAATAGGTGATGGGGTAATACTATTCTTAAGACCGTTGGAGGAGTTGAAGGATACAGTAGCAATGATAAAGAGTATAAACCCATCATGCACTGTATGCTATGTTGTAGTAACAGCAGTAGCAGATGATGTCTTAAGAGCAATCAATAGGGCAAAGAGCACATTGGCATTCTATACTGCTGTAGGTCCAATATACGCTAACTTCTTGGCAAGTAAAGGCTTTAAGGATGAGGTATACTCTATTAAATCTAGTTATGCTAGTAATGGTTTAAAGGATTTACATGCTCATGTTAGTGATAGAATGCTCTCTGAGTTGGCTATAGCAGGTAGCATGGATGATTGTATAAAGCAGTATAGGAGGTTTATGAGTAGTGGGGTAGATATCCTAATAATACAGTATAACCCAGTTGAGTATGATAGCAATAATAAGGATAAGGACAAAAATTTAAAGATGTACACTGATCTTCTTGAGAACATTAAATACAGTTAGTATGGGTATGGATATAGATAAGAGTGTAGCTGTAGTAGGTTATGGATTAAGTAGGTTCAATAGGTTAGATATGAAGGGTTATAGCGTATATGAGCATGCTGCTTATGCCTATGCTGATATGCTTAATAACTCTGCTAGCATAAAAGATCTCATTAAAGAGGATGGTATAGATGCTATAATAACCTCAACATCTGATCCAAACCCATACTCTGCAAGTATAATTGCTGAGATGCTTAACATAAGACCAAAGATAGCAAATAGGGTTGAGAGTATGTGCAGTTCTGGTGCTAATGCAATAATAACAGCATACTCATACATAGTATCTAAACTATGCAAGAGCGTACTGGTAGTAGGATTTGATACAAAGGATAGCATTGGTATGAGGCTTGATTGGGATGATGCTAGAGGTGTATTCAAACACCCTGCTCATTGGGCTGCAGTATATGCAAGGGCATATATGAGGGAGTTCAATCTTGCTAGAGAGCATCTTGCGATGGTAGCAGTAAAGAACCGTAAGAATGCTTTAAGTAACAGATATGCGTACTTTTACAACTCTAGCATGCTTACAATTGAGCAAGTACTTAACTCAAAGCCTGTAGTTGAACCCCTTAGGCTATACGACTGCTCTATACCATGTAATGGTGCATCTGTAGCATTACTTACTGATTACTCTACTGCAAAGAGGATAAGCAATTATGGCAGAGATGAGGAGCATGTATGGATAAAGGGTATAGGCTCAAGTAGTATAGGGGCGGGGATAAACAGCATAAAGGATCTTAGATGCATGTATGCTACAGTAACTGCTGCTAGAGACGCTTATGCTATGAGTAATATAAAGCCTAGCATGATTGATGTTGCTCAAGTACATGATGCATTCACCATATGTGAGATAATGGCTTATGAGGATCTAGGTTTTGTTAGCAAAGGAGAGGGAGTATATGCACTTGAAGGCAAGGTTAGCATACCAGATGTTAATACGGATGGAGGAATATTGGGTAGGGGGCACTCTGCTGGAGCAACTGGTGTAGCACAACTAGCATTGCTTACAGATGCTATTAAACGTAATGATGATTATAGGATAGGGTTGATGCATAACATGGCTGCTGCAGGTACAAGTGCATCTGTTATAATCCTTGAAAGGGAATGATTAAGAGTTATGGTTAAACCCTATTAAAATTTGCGAGTACAAAAGTTATTCCTTTGCCTTTGCAAACCCTCTGGTCTTACAAAATTTACTATGTTTTATAGATTATATGAAATAACTTTAGAATGTAACGACTGTTACGTTAAAAATTATTAAGTATGTCTACTCTGCAACAAAGCACTATTTACCAGCAAAGTATATAATTGATGTCATGCTTGCTAAAGCCAATGATAAGATGTATTGAGTGTGAGGCAGACCTTAAGATACCAAGCGATGCTATAGAGGGCGAGATAGTTACATGCCCAGACTGTGGTGCAAGCTATGAACTTGTAAAGCAAGAGCAAGGATTTAATATCAAACCAGCACAAGTCGTTGGAGAGGATTGGGGAGAGTAAGAAGGTTAGATATACTATACGATATTGTAAGATGGGAAGAGAAGGCACTGTATGAGGCTGCTCTAAAGAAGGGCTTAGATGTTAAGATGCTAGACTCTAAAGATATTTTAATTAACCTTAACGATAATAGCAGTATAATTTTTATTAATGGCGATGGTTACAAGGATACCAGTAAGGTATACCTACAGAGGTGTGTAAGTTACTTTAGGAGCATACATCTAACTGCTGCCCTAGAAGGCAATAATGCTAGAGTGATAAACTCTCTAAGGTGCTCATTGATAGCAGGGAACAAGTTATTTGCACATGTAGCCTTGGTTAAGAATAAGATAAGTACACCAAAGAGCATGTTAACATTCACTCAGGAAGGTGTTATGAAGGCTATGGATATGCTAGGCTACCCTGTAGTACTCAAGCCTACAATAGGTAGTTGGGGCAGGCTTATAGCATTAATAAACGATAAGCATGCAGCAGAAGCAATAGTAGAGGATAGGGAGCATATGTTCCCCTTGTATCAAGTATACTACTTGCAAGAGTATGTTAAGAGGCCCCCTAGGGATATAAGGGCTATAGTAGTTGGTGATAGGGTTGTAGGAGCAATATATAGATACTCTAGCAATGATAGTTGGAAGACCAACATGGCTCTAGGAGGTAGGGCAGAGAAGTGTGAGGTAACAAATGAGTTAGAGGATATATGTATTAAAGCATGCAAAGCAGTAGAGGGGGAGATAGTAGGAGTTGATCTAATGGAGGATGAGGCTAGGGGGTTGCTTGTGCATGAGGTTAATCCTACCACAGAGTTCAAGAATGTTGCTAGAGTAGCAAACCCAAATATAGCAGATGAGATCTTAGAGTATATAATAAATGGCAATGATCATGCATGATATAGATAGTATAAAGTTGGTGAGCATAAATTAATGGTATCTGATGCCTATGCAATAGAACTGCTTAAGAAGGCCTTAGAGATATACACACCTTCTAAGCAAGAGTATGAACTTGCAAGGCTAATAGCAGAGAAGGCTTCAAACGAGCTTGGGTTTGAGAGAGTATACATAGATGATGTTGGTAACATAATAGCAAGGAAGGGCTATGGTTATCCTAAGGTGCTCCTATGTGGGCATATGGATACAGTTCCTGGGTATATACCAGTATGCATAGAGAATGGATTGATATATGGTAGAGGAGCATCAGATGCAAAGGCACCATTACTAGCATTGCTCTTAGCAGCTGCATCTGTAAGGGACTGTGGTACAATAATATTTGCTGGCTTGGTTGATGAAGAGGGTAATGCTACAGGTATAAAGAACCTATTGAAGAGTGATATAGAGGAGATAGATGATGTTGATTATGCTATATTTGGTGAGCCTAGTGGGATAGATAATATAACAATAGCATACAAGGGTAGGGTTGCCTTAAGCATAAGATGCAGTGTAGGCAATAGTGCACATGCAAGTGCACCAATGCTTGCTGGTAATGCAATAGAGGAGGCATTCATGCTTTGGCATAGGATGAAAGGCTCTTTAGCAAGTATAGATAAGTTAACTTACTGCTTAACAGAGATAAGTGGAGGAAGTAGCCATAATGTTACCCCAGCAGAGTGTAACATGACTGTAGATATAAGGGTACCAAATGGTATGAGCACTGATAAGATAATAGAAATAATAGATAATGTTGTAAGCGATGTTAACCGTAATAGCAAGGTAAAGGTAGAGTATAGCATAGAGGATAAGACAGAACCTTTTGAGGCAAGGCATGACTCCCCATTGGTTAGAGCATTAGTATTAGCTGTTATGGATGTTAAACATAAGAGACCCATGCTAATAAGGAAGAGTGGGACCGGGGATATGAATATTCTAGGTAATACACTTAACATACCTGTAGTCACCTATGGTCCTGGGGATGCACACTCATCTCATACAAACGATGAGCATGTAAGTATAGATGAGTATACAAAGAGTATAGAAGTGCTAAGAAGGGCACTCTACCATCTCTCAAGGCTGCATAAGAAGATGCAGAGAGAATAACTAATTATGGTAAGATTGGGCAATCAAATCAATTAAAAATGATTTTATAATGCATATGCTAAGGGAGAGTTGATAAGGATTGGGCAATGGTGATGTAGAGAAGCATAAAGGGCACGATGTTATATGCTTGCTATGCAATCTACTGGCTAGTGAGTTCATAGATTATGAGAAGGCATTAAAGAGTAAGAGACCATTGCTCTATGCTAAGAATAAATGCTTATGTATATATACCTATGAGTTCTACTGTAATGATTGTAAAGAGAAGATAGTATTAAATAAGTATGAATAGTTATTGGTCTGTAAATTTATTATGGATCTATCATTCTAGGTTACTAAAGTCTTAAGAACCATAGAACTAGTAGGGTCGAGGCGATTTATAGTTTTCGGTTTAAATCTTTAATATTTCCTTGTTTTTGTTATAATTATTTAGAATGTGTTTAGATAGATTATAGTATAGCCTAATATATACTTTAAGAATTATAAGAAAGGACTGTATCGCTAGCGATATAAATTTAGATATGGTTGATAGATACTAATTGAAGTATGCTTACTATTCATTTATCAATGTTACATAAATTGCATAGTTTTATGTAACATAAGCATAGTAATATAGGTAGTTACATCAACTACAATCTGATCATACAACCAATATAATAATAATCATACCCTCTTACCAATTATAACCTCTATACCATTACTCTCTGCCTCTCTTAGCATATCATCATAAACATCTCTCTTTATGTTAGTTATTATAAGGAGAACATGCTTAGGCTCTTTATTGAATCTATCTCTTACCAACTTTACCTTCTTAATCAACTTGCTTACCTCATCTATGCTCTCAGCATAGCTTGTAACCTCACCTACTATCAATGGATCATCACAGAATATATCTATCTCTTCACCATCTATTGTTATATTTGTTATCTCCTTATCCTTTGGCAACTCCCCATTATCTTGCATAACATTGGTTAATATGCTTCTTACCAATGATTCTAGGCTTATACCAGCAAACTTACCCATCTGAGCAAAACCATGTATCATCATACCCTGCATATTCCTAAGCATTACAGTATGCTCATTACTTACCCTTCTAAGATCCCTTAACTCTACTATTATCTCATTAAACTTCCTATCATGCTCCTCTAGTCTCTCTTCAACCTTTGTTTGCCTCTCTTCAACCTTTGCTAGCCTCTCCTCCATCCTTACTACAACGTTCTTTAACTCAATTACTGCTTCCTCTAACCTCTGCAAGCCTAGCAAGCCTATTACAGCATACCTAAACTCCTCATCCTCTTTGAGTAGCCTTAGTATATCATCCTTGAGTTTATTAAGCATAAGTTAAATATCATATATAAAAATATAAATATAACTGTTAAAGTGTATGTTAGTAACAATAGTTAAAACTAAAATTTCCTAAGAGATAGAAATAACATTAATCTAGAATATAAGTATAGATGAGGTAATGAAGGTAGCAAGTTCATTCTTATAGATAGATAATAACTCCTTTTCTTTCCTTATTTCTTATCTTATATTTAACTCAGTAACCTCTTTATTAGCAGTAACAAGCCATATACCTCTCTTCCTTGCTTCATCTACTGCATCTGGCAAGACTTGCATACCATATATTACCTTTATAATCTTATCCTTTAAGTACTCAGGGTGATCTCTGCATAGCCTCTCTATATCCTTATCAACCTCCTCTACAACATTTACACCAACTCTAGTCTTTGCCTCTCCTATTAAGCATAAATTAGTATCTGTAGCATATATATCAATCTCCATATCTTCAAGTATTAAACTGCTTATGTTCGTAATAGCAATACCCTTCTCTCTTAACCTATATGCTATAACCTCTCTAGCCTCTTCCTCTAGGGTTAAAGAGGTTCTCTCCATGTAAGCCTCTATATTACTTAATCTCTTATCATGCTTACTTCTAAGATCCCTTAACTCTGCTATTATCTCATTAAACTTCCTATCATGCTCTTCTAGCTTTGCCCTATGAACCTTCAGTTCCTCTATTACCTCATAGAACTTCTTATCATGCTCTTCTAGCCTCTCCTCTACCCTTGTTAATCTCTCTTCTACCTTTGCTAACCTTTCCTCACTCCTTATCCATGCTTCCTCAACCTTGCTTAACCTATCCTCAACCTTTGCTAGCCTTTCTTCTTGCCTTGCTTGTATATCTGCTAACCTTACTACTGCTTCCTCAACCTTTGCTAGCCTTGATTCCATACTTGATATGGTATCTACAAGCATTGCAACTCTATCTGCTAGCTTTATTACATTATCTGCTAACCTTGTTACATTATCTACTAACTTGCTAAGAATATCCTCACTTAACTTTGCTACTGCTTCTTCTACATTCTTTAACCTTGCTTCCATGTTTGTTTGAGCATCTATAAGCCTTGTTATTGCCTCCTCTAACCTTTGTAAGCCTAGCAAGCCTACTACAGCATACCTAAACTCCTCATCCTCCTTTAATAGCCTTAGTATATCATCCTTGAGTTTGTTAAGCATTTAACTCAAAGTTAAATACCGTTCATAAAAATATAAATATAACTGTTAAAGTGTAGGTTAGTAACAATAGTTAAAACTAAAATTTCCTAAGAGATAGAAATAACATTAATCTAGGATAGATATAAGTATAGATGAGATAATTAAGGTAGCAAGTTCATTCTTATAGATAATAACTCCTTTTCTTTCCTTATTTCTTATCTTATATTTAACTCAGTAACCTCTTTATTAGCAGTAACCAACCATATACCTCTCTTCCTTGCTTCATCTACTGCATCTGGTAAGACTTGCATACCATATATTACCTTTATAACCTTATCCTTTAAGTAATTAGGATACTTTCTACATAACTTCTCTATATCCTTATCAACCTCTTCTATAAGTTTTGCATTTACCCTAGTACCTGCCTTGCCTATTAAGCATAAATTAGTATCTGTAGCATAGATATCAAACTCTATATCGTTAAGTATTAAACTGTTTATATTCTAATGGCAATACCTTTCTCTCTTAACCTATATTCTATAACCTCTCTAGCCTCCTCTTCTAGGGTTAAGGAGGTTCTCTCCATGTAAGCCTCTATATTACTTAATCTCTTATCATGCTTACTTTTAAGATCCCTTAACTCTTCTAATATAGCATTGAACTTTCTATCATGCTCCTCTAGCCTCTCCTCTACCTTTGCTAACCTCTCCTCCATCCTTATTACAACGTTCTTTAACTCAATTACTGCTTCCTCTAACCTCTGCAAGCCTAATAAGCCTACTACAGCATACCTAAACTCCTCATCCTCTTTGAGTAGCCTTAGTATATCGTCTTTAAGCATAGGTTAAGTATATACCATACAGTATATATATTTATTATAACTAATTATAATAAAACTGCGTATCTCTAGCCTAGTTTTGGTAATCCTTTATACCATACATGTACCTTTATTTAATGAGTGATAGGATATGCATATGAAAGCAATATGTAGCAACAACCATCTAAGAGCAGTAGTTGAAGCAATCAAGCCTATAGTAGATGAAGCAGTCTTTACTGCTACAAGCGAAGGAATAACCTTCAGAGCAATGGATGCATCGCATGTATCCTTGCTAGACATATCATGGAAGAGAGATGGCTTCATAGAGTATGAATGCAATGAAGAGGTAACATTTGGTGTTAGGATAGATGAACTGTTAAAGTTATTAAAGAGGATAGAGAAGGATACGCAAGTAGAGATAAGCATAGCAGATGGAGAGATACAACTAACAGCAAACGAAGGTAAGAAGACAAGGAACTACAAGCTAAGGTTGCTAGATGCAAGTAAAAGCGAGACACCAGTACCAAAGTTATCGTTCAATACAAGGGTAACAATGCTTTACGATGCTTTAGTTGATGCTCTGAAGGACATAGATGTTATCTCAAGCGTAGTAGAGATATACACCAATGAATCAATGATAAAGTTCTATGGTAAAGGTGATGCTGGTGATGCTGAAGTAGTTTACTGGAAAGATGAGAATACAAGCATAGAGATGTTCAATGAAGTAAAGGAGAGCAAATCTGCATACAGTTTAGAGTACCTATTACAGATGCTTAATGCTGTGGATGCAGATAACGTAATACTTGAATACAGCAGTAAGATGCCTTTAAGGTTACAGTTCTTGCTACCTTTCAGATGTGATATGCAGTACTACCTAGCACCTAGAGCTGAATGATGATAGATAATAGTAACAACAATCAAAATCCTATTTTATTTCTTTTCTTCTCATTCCTTCTCTTCTTCATTTCTTTTCCTTTTCTTTATTCTACGAGGGATAGGATATGCTGATAGCAAGACTACGCAACAAGGAACTGATGACGGTACTGCAAGCAACAAAGGTACAGAGAGATGAAGCATCATTCATAGCAAAGAACGATGGTATCCATTACAGAACCATGGATCATAGCCATATCTCACTGCTGGATATAGCAATTCCAAAGGAAGCATTCCAGTACTACAATGACCATGAAGGTGAACCAGACAATATAGCATTCATGGTAAAGCCAGATGAGTTGCTAAAGGTACTGAAGAGAATTGATAAAGATGAGACTGTTGAGATTACTGTAGACGGTGAAGACATTACCATAAGGTCAATATCCGTTAGGAAACCATTAACTTACAGAACAAAGTCATTAAGTAATGAGTATAACGAACTACCGTTACCAAATATAACATATGCTGTTAAGGTGAACATACAGCATAACGCATTGAAGGAAGCATTGGAAGACCTATACTTGCTAACAGATACTGTAAGGATAATAACAGATAGAGAGAAGGTAAGGTTCAATGCAGTAAATGAGAAGGATGAGGAGATGACCATTGAATATGAGCATAACAGACAAGCTGTAATGATATACATGTTAGATGGCAAGGCTGAATGCAAATGTGTTTATAGCATACCAGCATTGCTTAGTATGCTGAAAGCAGTTGAGACCAAATACGTAGTACTACAATATAACGAAAGAATGCCTTTAAGACTGCAATTCTTGTTACCTTTCAAATGTGAGATGCATTACTACCTAGCACCTAGGGTTGAGGACTAAGCAGTAAATAAATCAAATCCTATCTTTTCTTTCTTTGTTTGTTTGTTCATCGTACTGCTTCAGTATCTCATACAATTCCTTGTTCTTTTCTATGCTTTCTTGTACTGCTTTCCTAATCTCATCTAGTGTAGCATCTCTACCATCTACCATACCAAAAGAAAGGAAGAAGAAATAAGAAATAAAGGTTTTGTTTATACCGTTGTCGTTGTTACTGTATGATAATCCTACCGTATCCTTTTCGTCCTTCTTCTGCTTTGTAATGCTTTATCTTTGTTATCTTGATTGTAAAGTCATTACCGTTATTACCATCTCTAAACACACTAACCAGATAGTACTGCATTGTGAGTGTAGTTATGTAATCATTGATCTCCTTAAAGACTGGTACTCCATAAACAAAATAGAATGGTTCTGCTTCATTTAGCATTCCCTTGACCTTCCTTGCTAGTGATGTATCGTTCTCAAGTCTATCTATGCTTTCAGTTATTGGTGTACCTTTGTTGAACATCAATGTCTTATACAGTATTGCTGACGCTCTCTTTGCTGTAAGTCTTTCACCGCTTATATCTGTAAGTATATTTGCTATTGTCTGTATAAGGTTGCTTGATGGTGTCCTCATTGCTACATGTTCTGAACCTTCAGTCTCTAGCTCTTTTATTCCTTCATAAATCATCATTATATAATAGAATGACTGCGACAGAACAACCATCATCTGTTACCAATAGCATAGAACTAAAGGAAAGAATCAAGGATATGGTCATAATATCACCAGACTTTGTATATGAGAAGATGTCGTTCTTCTCTATACTGCAAGAAAACGGTCTAGGTAACAACAACGTTTTAGACTATGTTGAGAAAGCGGTGGATAAAGTGATGGACACACCAGAAGATGTATGCTTGAATGCTTTCAGAGAGATGGTTGGCATGAGTCATCTCAGTCCAAAGAAGTTCATAAGAACCATGTTAGCAAAGGAGGTTATACAGATTAAATACGGATTGGATGCTGAAGATAGCATCATTGATTTCTTTGGCTGGATGGCTGTTTATTACAGATATATGGAAAAGAAGAAGAAAGAGATGAAGAAATAAAGGTTAAGGTATCGCAGTTTATTATTGCTAGTATCTCATCTGCTGTAAACAATTTGGTTCTTTTACGCTCAATACATTTATAGCATAATTAATTAATGTAACCATAACTTTGGCATCGTCTGGTAGTACTATTTTACATATATGCTTCCCTTCACCTTCATATAGTACACACCTACCTATCTAATATCATCATTATACAATGAATGGTATGCAAAGGTATATGTGTAAAGTACAGAGCAAAGAAACCAGGCAGAGAAGGTAGCAGATACGCTTCTGGACAGAAGAGATGCCAAATA